>Ga0209367_1013696_pt1 | contig 10402 bp, 7 predicted proteins | sample WorMetLIZISLAND2_FD_187412 | JGI IMG/M metagenome (GOLD analysis project Ga0209367, IMG submission 187412) | Marine gutless worms symbiont microbial communities from Max Planck institute for Marine Microbiology, Germany - Olavius geniculatus... ...
TCTTAACAAGTATTTTAACTTTGCTCTTAATACATATATTAACTGCTTTTAACTAATTTTAACCATGTATGGCACTGAATGGCCTATTTTGTGCTGATGTGCCGTTAAGAAACTACTCACTCACTCAGTAGTGGCTGTCAGAATAGGAACTGTCAGAATAAGAACTGTTGAAATTGGAATATGTATCCCTGCTGATGTGCTGTTAAGGGCTCGTTGAACTTTGTACAAATACCCACACTGTATTGCTTATGTACACTGCTGTTCGTACAGGACCAGCAAATAGCTGACCTGAGGTCACTGATCAAGAAATACCGCAAGTTAGAAGCCATTATTTCCGTCCAGTCACAGGGACCAAAGGGTGAGTGGCTAAACTTGTTTTGACGTAGTTTTATTGATCAAACGCTGCAGTGCCAAGTCTAGATCGTTAATAATACTAATGATTGACGTAAGGCCGTCAGTGCTGTATCGGGTATCAGGTATTGTTTGAAGAGAAACGTGACCATTAACATCATTATTTTCTGGTTCAATAATAGGAACATTATTGATTATATTTCTTAATTTACAATAAACTGATAATAATCATGCCATCAGCTCATGACTTCGGGCTGCATTTTTTGTAGTTAAATAGATATGATTTTATAGCAGTCTTGTCGTTAATTTACTGAAAATGCATCGATTGCAGGTACTGCAGGAACATTAAGGGGCTTGATTGTTGGACAAGTTGCGACTTTGAGAGGTCGTTGTTGGTTTGACTTCCAGTTGGGTTGCTATCGGGTGGTTAGCACATGGAGGTCTGCAGACAGGTTAATCGTCTTGGTGTATAGCCAACACCAAGGTCAACTCAGCCTTCCATCCCTCCAGGGTAGGTAAATCGAGTACCAGCCTGTCTGGCTGAGGTTAAGGTGGGGCACATTCACCTGTGTCAGGTAGCATTTAACACTGTGTGATCCCATCCGGCAGGTGATGCTCCATAGCTCTGAGATGGGTTTTATATACCTTACCTTTAGCCTGTTTAGCTTTTAGCCTTTTTGCTGGATTCCCAGCCACGTGGGTCAGAGATATTTTGGAGTGGCCACACTCAAGGACGTTTTTGAAAATGTTGCATCTTGCAACATCATCGCTTATGTTAAAGATATCGGCTTTTACAATCGTGTAAAAACAAGTATTTTAACTTTGCTTTTAATACATGTATTAACTGCTTTTAACTAATTTTAACTACATATGGCACTGAATGGCCTATTTTGTGCTGATGAGCTGTTAAGAAACTACTCACTCACCTTGTAGCTGAGAATTAATGCTAGTGCTGATTGCTGTGTGTGTATGCTGGCTGCAGTACTGGAACAGCTTGGCTTGGAGGCTGAGTGTTCGTACTCCACCAGTCTGCCTAGGAACTTCCCGCCTTCTCGTGACATCGGTGATCGTCCCATGGTATGTAGGTTTCCTACCAGAAGGGTCATTTGAAGGTGGAGAGAAGAGAAAACGTTCCTAAATTTTAGCCCGTGAGAAAATTCTCACTGCTCAAATTTTTTTGTCCAATAATACCAAATTTGTCGTTGGAAATCTGCGATTTTGCGGAAATTTTGTGGCAGGCACAGTTTAAATTTTGAGCAGCCATATCTTTTTTTACTGGAAATTTGCGGCTCTCTCTGTTGTAGAATTGGACTGCAACTATCTGCTTTGCAACCTGTCTAACTTATCACTTCACTGTTTAATGCTACTGCTGCTGTATTTAGGCTTCTGTTCAACCAGTCTGCTTTTCCGTTGGTGAGTGTTGACGTTTGTGAAATAATTATCTCTGCCAAGTGTGAACGTAGTGAACATTGTAGGAGATAAAGAGATTGGTCATTCTGTTTGTTGTTCTGTGTACATGTACTTTGAGGCACCATATCTTTATAACGGTGCCAGACATAGACGCATGGTCACAATGGACCACCCATAGGAAGTCGACCACCACGAGTCGAATGGTCATGTGACTGATGACCAAGTGACCCCGAAAGGTCAAGGTCATGACCCCATTATCTTTAGCTGTAGGTGTAGGTGTAGGTGTATTAGTAGTAGTAGTAGTAGTAATAATAGTCATAATGTTTAAATTACTTCACTTGGCGGAGTTATGCACTCTTACGAGCACCTTCTAATTCAATTTTTGGTATATATAAAACATATAAGTTCTACTTTTAGCCACCGGACTATTGTAAGGGTAAGGAAAGCTGGCATTATAACTAATCATTGTATGCCAGAAATAGTGCAAGTTTGTGCACTTTCAATTGCTGCCAAAATAAACGACTTTTGACAGCCTCTGGTGGCGAGTGCACTCTGCTATACAAATAATGTCGATCTTTTAGAGCTCACCACGGAAATTTAAGAAATGTAGCCTAGGGGCTTTGCTTGCATAGTGCTACTCTTGTTTGTTACTGAGTCAATCCATCGATGTTGTTGACCAGTGTGTTGTGTATTCCGTGTATCAGAATGTGGACGTGATCAGTACGCAGACAGTGTATGACCCACTCAAACCAAACATGCCTCATCCCAGTGCCACCAGCACTCCAGGTCCGCAGTGCTGACATATTTCATTTTTTTGCTAATTTTACTTTAGCTGACGTACTTTACTGGAGTTTTTTGTTCTGAATGTACCTTTTTGACTGATATTTCTGTACGACAGTTGTGCATTGTGTTGCTGCATTAAAATAACGAAAAAAGTAGAAATGATAGTGAGTTGTGTTTGTACATAGTGGTGTAACAGATTGGTATAAAGTTATACCACCGCATTAAATGCTTCTGATGTTTTTACTTTTGTGAAACTTCTTTATATCACACTGTATAATGCAATTTCTATCTGCTATCGCAGACGGCAGCCTGTAAATGAATAAGCAAATCCATGCGACAGCCTGTCACGTGACGACGATATTTTCTGTTTAGGCTGTGAGTGTGCCGTTGTCTTACTAGGTGCTAGCCTATAGGCTGCCAGTCCAGACAATTCATAGAACATCTTGATCTTTGTGTATAACCAACACCAAGTCAACTCAGCCTTCCATCCCTTTGGGGTAGGTAAATCAAGTACCGAGTACCAACCTGTCTGGCTGTGGTTAAGGTGAGACATGTTCACCTGTGTTGGATGGCACTGTTTTTCTCATATGGCTGGTGATGCTCTGTAGCTCTGTGATGGCTGTCTCATAAAGGGCTATATCCAGATCCAGTCCAGATGCTGAAGTTGTCTTCAGCATTTGGACTAAATTCATTCATACCATAAAAGCAAATGAAAGGCTTATGCTTAGCAGTGTGACGACGTGTTTTTCGTTGACCAGTGAGTCTGCACACTGCGAACTCGGTACCATTATCTCGTCGTCGTGACGCCAACTCCAACAAGTCACCTGCAATATCATCGACGGCCTCGCAGTTTGCAAGCCCCCTGTCTACGATCGTCGCTTCGCCCTCGCCCAACAAGAACACCGGCAGCAGCGAGGACGTTGTTGATGGCAGCGCCCCACATGTCAAGGTACTGGACACTGACTGCCGAAATTTCACAGACAGTTTGCTGCTGTTGTGTTTCTTCGTTCCCCAGTGGCCGTGGATGGGTGGGTGGTGATTCTGCCAGGCCTGCAGTTTACCTTCTGAGCGGAACAGCAGGTAATGGCAGCTGACCGTCGGCATTTATAAACTGCGGGTCTTATTACTCTTGTCATTTTTCTGAAAAGTGAATGTGCACATCATGCTTTTCACATATACAGTACAGTAAACTACTGCAGTTTTGCCTTATTGCGTAACTGCGTCCCAAAAATAGGATCCCGATGTGATTGACCGTAACGTCCAATGTTATCAGATTTTATTAATTTTAGGTAGGAATATTCCTGAAACAAGTGAAATCTCGTAATCCTTTTTCGAGTTACAATTGGTAATGTTGGGGATCTTAGGAACATAGTGTACTTGTAGTGGTAGTAAATGATTGTTTGTGTTGTGGGTTTTTTGCAGACGTTACCGTCAGCAAAGGTCCACGGCGCTGGCGACGGCCTTGGCTTGGGTATGTTGCCTCGCAGTGTTTACATGAGTGATTCCATGCCGAACCGGAACCACCGGCACAGAGGCGGGGTGGTAGCCTCATCCAGACCCTACATGGACACGGCTGGGGCCACTTCGGCTTCCGCAATGTCCCTGGGTCGACCCGACATTCCATCCTACGCCCTTAGCTCGGCGGTCGGTGGCACAGGCCCAGTGCAGAGCGGCACAACTCCGAGGCGCCGCGGTGGCGGTATTTTTACCACCCTTGGCAGGACGCTGAGGGCTGGCCGCAGTGGTGGAGTTCCAAGCACGTCCGCTCCAAACCTAGGTGACATTTGGTTGATCGACCGACCGGCATGACCCGATAACCCCGCATGTGCTGTCTCATTCAGCAACTCACCCGTAGCGTAGCTTATAGAGCCTGACTAGCATTGCATTTGCTGTAGAGCATTTGGCTCTGGTATTATTTGTCGTGTTGTAGATAGGTGATATTTAGATTTGAGACTGAGTCTGTGGTTTTTCCTATTAAAGTAACACCTTTTATAGTTTGCCGTAATTTCTTCAGTCATCGCTTTCAGCATAGCTTAATACTTATGTTTATTTACATTTGCATTTATTCTCCTTTTTCTCTGCTGTGTTTTTATGCATGCCTAAATGTATCTAAACACACGGACAGATGTATTTTTTGCATGGGATCAAAATAGATTACCACAACAAATAGATTATGCATGATCATAATGAGGTTGCTTTGTTTAAGCAGTGCTCGGTGTGTTTATCATCACGTTGTCAGTAGATTTGACTAAATGCCTGCATGACTTGTAGTGTCTGAAAATGCTAACAGTTAATAATGTACAGTTGTAGACTGTAGTTATGGCATCTTCAGTAGTTGATTTTAGATCTGTTGTGGTATAAATAGTGAGATAAATGGTTAGCGCAGTACAACGTAAGTTAAGCTTATTGACATAATTCTCTTGAGTTCACAAATTTTAAAATGTTACTGTATGGTATCTAGGAAACTAGTTTTTGCGGTTTCGCCAACAGCACATTAAATGTTTTTATTTTCAGTCGTTGGCTTTTATTTTACTTTACTTTGCTGTTACATTTTTCAAGGGAACCAAAATTTGAGATGAAAAGTCTGTGGTCATTTTTTTGCTTTTTGCATTAACTTAATAGCATTGATCTTAGCAAGTTTTTACGTTTTTTTAATACAAAGTTACGACGTTTTAAACTGCTTCAACTATTTATGGCACTGATTGGCCTATTTTGTGCCGACGTGCCATTAAAAAACCACTCGCTTATTTACTGTGCATTTTTGAGCATTAACTTGACAGAGGCTTTTTGATGGGGTCAGGGTACCCCTGTGAATTTTGATAACTGTCATCATGTTATATATCGGAGCCGGTTTGCTGGCTGTTAGTGAAGAACGAGGCTGTGCTGGAAGACGAGACATTGAAGGATGAGATGGCCCAGCAGTACAAGGCAATTCAGAGTCAGCAGCTCCAGTTTCCCTACACTCAGCCCACCGCTGCTGTTGCTGCTGCTGCTGCTGACATGCAGATGAAGAAACAACAGAAGTCCAGTCGACGCAGCTTTAAGAAGTTCTTCGGAAAGTAAGTGTTATGCTGCATTTGGTAGTGGCCGTAAATACCATAAGTACGAGTTTCCGAGTCGGAAATTCCATTTGGTTAACATTCTGACTCGTATTTACTACTCAGAAACTTGTCGCTTTCAACAGCATGATGATAACATCAAATGAAGAAGGCTTTAGACTATGTTAGTGATTACCAACTAAAGTCAGCTTGTAAGGACGCCATATGCATAGCCCCATCTAAGGTTACCCAAATGATTTTTGCTGTTTTAGAGGACTGATATCATCACATCGTCCCTACACACAGTTGTAAACTGGTAAGTTTTTTACATATATATTTGCTGTTTTATTGCCAGCTATAGCAGGATTCGTATCTTTACCTTTTACTTTTCAAAGGCAGAGCAGTATACCTCCGGTCGGGTACAGAACGTTGGATGTGTCTACTACTGCTGCTGCTCTTACTGCGCTGCTGCTTATTATACCTGGAAATCAAGGTTAGCTGTGGTATACTTCGACTGACGTCATCTAATTGCCAAACTGTCAACCCGCATCTCCATCAGATGCAACGATCTTGGTGATATTTGTTGTACAAGCCAAGGTATAGACCATTTTATTTTAAATTTCGTTGCCATGGCAACAGGAGTCAGTTGGGGGAAATTGTGATTAGCAGCATTCGATGGCCCATCCCCGTAAACCCTTTATAGGTGCAAAAATCTCGCAAAATTCTTTTACACAAGCCGCGTTATAGCCAATTTTGTCCCAAATTTTGTTGCCATGGCAATGGGGGTCAATGTGGGGTAAATATAAATGTCACCGTTAATTAGGCCATCCCCATAAACCATATCCTAGAACCAAAAGTTACAACTGTATCTTGCACACAACGGAAGTTATGACAGTTTAAAGAATTTTTAAATTTTCACCATAGGCACAATTGTAATTTTTTTCGAATTTTTCGAATAAATAAGTCAAAAATTAAATTTTTATTTTGTAACATTAAAAAGGCACTTCCTTGCGCAGAACCACGTCATTTGACGTATTAAGCATAAAAATCGGTCTAACAGACTCGCCTGTAGGCGAGTTCAAGAACCAAAAAAGTGTAGTAGCTACAAATATCGAACAGGAGGGGTGTATATTTCACCTCTATGCGGAGCAAAAACCCCTGGGCAGATTGAGCCCAAATTTTTTTGGTGGTAGGAGTCCACAACGTAATCACTCCATTCAAATTTGATGACGATCGGTTCAGGGGTTTTTGGTTGGCTGAGGGTCAAAGTTTGCCTTTTCCCATAGACTTTGAAGGTCATCCTTACAACACTCACACTATCATGTGAGGTGTGATGCACTCAGGTGCATCAAGCCAGTGGAGCTCAGAATGTATCAGCATCACTGTGGGAGAAGAAAAAAGTGGCCAGTTGACTAAGTAAAAAGGATTACTAGAAATATTAATATAACGTAGTGCTTGTAGAACAGACGCTGCTTTTTCTTTGAAAAAATCAATTTTCTGTTGGTTGACGTTACATTGAATTTTTGTCGTGATTTTGGCTCATTGGCCAGTTTAGAGTGTTGTTTTTATTAGTTTATTATACACATATTATATCTTCTGATAATTGTGCCCGTGATCAGGATAAAGCGAAGCAACTCTCAGGACTTGGATGACAAGATGGATGTATTTAAACGCAATGGTCTTCGCTCTACAACCGGCGGTCGGCTCGGCTGGTCCAAGGAAGTGAAGTACGCACAGGAGCATTGAATATTTGCACTGGTTGTTTGAATACCAGCTTACGAGTAGGGCCCACAGTTTTCCACGGGTCGTGGAATTTTGAGCCGAGCCACGGAATTTGCCCTTTTCCGTGGAATTTTGATATTTCTGCAGAATTTCACGGAATTTTGCACAAATTGAGAAATGACTGATGATCAGTATGATTGTATGCTTTACAACATAACTAAATAGATTAACTGCATTACGGTAAAGATCAAAGTAACCTGCTCAAAACTGTCAGCCCTACTAATAGCTGTTGCAATACGGCACACAATAATAAATAAACACAATTCGACTTGACAGATTGCACTTTTGAAAAGAAAAACAGATTGATAATTTTCTTGGAGTGTTTCTAGCATAACTGAGTGCAACGCCAGCCTTCAATAACTGATTGGATTTATGCACCGAATAGAGCTCAGTTTATTCACAAACGGACAGCCGTGGTCAGCCACGGAATTTAATCAATTTTGCTACGGTGAGCCGATGCCGCTTAAAACTATGGGCCCTGCTTATGACTATTATTGGATAAAATACTGCAGACCAATATATCTGCTAGATGAATATTCCATGCGTTGTTGCAGACATGGTCAGATTTCGTTGCTTGGTGACATTGCTTGGTTTGACCACATGAAGTGTTCTGATCTTCTATTTTTTAACTGTCTTGCTTCAACAACCAGCAGCTTATTCATTATTTGAGGAGGAACTAGCTAACCTGGAATAACTTGGCACAGTTAGCTTATAAACAGATTTAAAGGCAATGATAAATTTAGTAATCACTGGCAGTTGTTAGTTAAGCTATATTTACCTTCCTCTGCCATGTTTGCTAGTTGTATTTGTGTGGCTAAATACTGTAGCATTTGTCATTTTTGGCCACCTAATTATCTCCGCCAAGTGTGAACGTAGTGAACATTAAAGGAGATTAAGAGATCGTTTGCTGTGTGTGTCTGTCGTTCCGTGCGTCTGTGTTTGTGTCTGTGTACATGTCTTTGAGGCACCATATCTCCATAACGGTGCCAGATAGATGCATGGTCACAATATAGTAGTGGTAGTAGTAGTAGTAGTTGTTGTAATGTTGAAATTACTTTTCTAGTTTTTTACTAGTTTTAGCTTGTGTGTACTTTTGTATAAGACATTTGCAGTCCAGAATTGGCTTTTCCTGGGCCATTATGCCATTAAGAAACTACTCACTTACTGAGCTGTAGATATTCACGAAGTTGTATTTATAATTCACTGCGATAGGAAAATGCAAGAAGAATCCTTTGCATTACTGTGTGATTGGTGTAACCCAGTGATCTGGATTTGCCGTTCTCTCGCTGGGACTCGGATAGGATTGCTCTGTGGCTTCACGTGATCGGACTGAGTGGCTACGTTGGCAACTGTAAGCGCTGGGGTCGCAACGGCGAACAACTGCTGCAGGCGACCACTCACGAACTTGAAAAGGTATTCAGAACTGTAGCGCTGTTTGTTTGTTATGTGTATTTCTTTGTGCTTATATGCCGGAAAGAAACTACTCATTCACTGGAGCAAATTGTTCAATGCTTTAGTTCTGTTTATGCGAGTGATATGCATTTAGCGAAACTTAGAGCAACTGCGAAAAACCTGCTTGTCACACTAGACTGATGATAAATTTTGTATTTTTTGAATTGAAGGTCTTTATTTTTCTACTAGAACTTCAGATGAAGGAGTCGGTTTAACAGATAACTACTGTGTATGTGTGTGTACATGTGTTATATGACTTCTGACATAGTATGTTCTGTGTTGTGATCATCGTAGGGGTTAAGGCGGGGCACGTTTACCTGTGTCGGGTGGCAGGAAGTACTGTGTGATCCCATACGGCAGGTGATGCTCCGTAGCTCTGAGATGGGCTCCCATTAAGAGCTATATCACCACCTTTAACCGGTTGAGGTTGTTTTGCGCTGAGTTTTTGATTGTTACAAATGGCATACTTCACTTCTCAGTATATTTGCCACAGAGGGATGGGAGGCTGAGTTGACCTTGATCAGGATGGTTCAAATATCCACGGACATTCACCTATCCAAGTAGTATGCACTTGATAGCGACCATTCCTGGAGTTGAACTCACAACTTTGTGATTGTAAATTGCAGTCACTATGGTTCTGCTGATATTGTCATCAAAAGAAGCTGCTGTCGGCTATTGTACTTATGTCTGTTCTATAATATATTTTTTGCTGGGCCACCCTTTAGGTGCTGTTGTCCTCACTTAAGCTGTTTGACCTAGATTGAGTTTGGGTTTAGCAAATACCAGCTGGTGTGTGCTGTGGTAGGAGCTTGGACTAAGGAACTATTATCATCGCAAGAAGCTGCAGTTGGCGCTGGAGTCGGTTGCAGCCGGTACTCAGTCTCCCGCTGCTAACCTCGACCACAACTGGGTCACCAGTAAGTAACGCTATCCCAGGTTTCACATTTACTTTTCGGTTAAGCTGTAATTCTTAATTACTTCGGACAGTCTAGCCAGAGCGATGTGTTGTGCCTCATCTTGTGCACTTTGTTAACTTATTCATAGTACACCATATTACAGGCATTCATAGCCACTATGGTGTCTGCAAAAGCTTGTTCAACTTCCACTGTTTCTTTTGCAAGTACTCTTGGGGCTGCTGCTCAGCTTATCAGTTTTAATCTTATAGAACAGGTTGAGAGACCGAGCTCGTTAGAACCGCCTACAGTGAACATGAGTGCTCAGCCGTAATTGTTCTTTCTGTAGAACAGTTAGCATTTTCTGATGCACTGTCTTTAGCCAGGTGGACGTTAGGGACCAACCGAATTCACGGGAAAAAATACATGATTTCACGGCAGAATTTTTTAAATATGTCGAATTTCACGGAAAGAGTTTCAGAAATTCGCGGGAAATTCATGGGCCCCACAGACGTTATTTCGAGGTGCTGCGAACGAAGCAAACGAAGAAATTTCAGAAAAACGAATATTTACTACACTAAGTCAAGACTCAAAACAGTCAATGTCAACTACTTAGTGCTGAAGTGCGACACGTAGCAAACAGCAACATCCGTACAAAAGCTGCTGATAAAACTCTTTAATTGTCATAAATCA
>Ga0209367_1013697_pt1 | contig 10402 bp, 6 predicted proteins | sample WorMetLIZISLAND2_FD_187412 | JGI IMG/M metagenome (GOLD analysis project Ga0209367, IMG submission 187412) | Marine gutless worms symbiont microbial communities from Max Planck institute for Marine Microbiology, Germany - Olavius geniculatus... ...
TGATTTAGTCATGAAATCAATGTTTAGAATTTGTGCTCGATATGTCCACCATTCTGCTGCACCACGGCGGCAAGACGACGACGCCATTCGCCGATGCACATTGTTGAAAGTTGAAACAATTGCCGATCGTCATTTGAAATAGTAACTCGTATTCGCCAGGTGGCGCCACTGTTGCACATAATTAATTTCAATAACTTATGTTTTCGTGTTGAGAATGAGACGACCTTGATTTCTGCAAAAAATCGTGTAGATCTAAGCAGTATTTCTGAAGTTAGAAGCTATATAACAGAGTGGCCCCGTTTTTTTGGGCCACCCTGTATTTGTAAAGCTTGTGGAAGTTTTTTTGATGTTCATAAATACGTATCGTCACAATTTGACGAGCAGCAGCAGCTGAGCTCTTAATTCTGTCAACTGTATGTCAATTTAAGACAGCATCACCGTTGTTCTAACCTATGTTTTATGTTTGAATGCAGGTTTATTGTTTTAACAGTAGTCAGCGAACAAACAGGAAATAGCACAGACGAACAGCAATGATAAAACCGATTAACTCCGGGACGGTTTTGACTTATTTTAAAGCTTTTTTTTCTGCGCTTGAATGTTTTAGCGTTTTTACGTGCGAAAGCAGCTACTGCTTTCAGCGCGTCTTAGCCATCGTAATTCTGTCTGTCTCTCCGTCTGTCCGTCCGTCATACGGGTGGATCAGTCAAAAACGGTGAAAGCTAGAATCACCAAATCTTCACCATCGCTGCATGGAAGACTCTAGTTTCAGGAACCGTAAAGCTTTTCCATAAATTCGAAGGGGATCACCCCGAACGAGGGCGCTAAATGAGAGGGGGTGGGCAAAATTTGCGATTTTTGGCCAATAAGTCGCTGTATCTCAGTAACGGCGTGAGATAGGGCCTAGGTTACTATTAATCACTAATAGAAAGTCGTACACTGGCTCTCGATTGGCGCCGAATTCAATAATCTTGAATGACCTTGAACGCCAAAATAGGGGGTTTTATGGATTTTTTGGCGATTTTGGGCTGCGACACAAGTCTATACCATTCACAAGGTGGCGCCACGGAATTATCGTCATGCGATCCAGATAGAGAATTTGGTATTTGTATATTAACTTAGCGTGAAAACTCCAATTTTTAGCTTAACTACTAAACCGGAACTGCTATAGGCTTTCGCGCGACTCGTGAGCATTAGCTCGAATTTCTTGTTTCGCATGTTTGCATCGATTTGCAATATTGTAGGTATGTCTAGTCGTCTATTAGTCTATTTGTTGGTAGGTTGTTCGTGATGTTCAGTTTGTCTTTTTACGCGCAAAAGCAGCTACTGCTTTCAGCACGTCTTAGCCATCGCAGTTCTGTCCGTCCGTTCGCTACACGGGTGAATCAGTCAAAAGCGGTGCAAGCTAGGATTACCAAATTTTTACCTTCGGCTGCCCGAAAGACTCTAGTTACAGGAACTGTAAAGCTTTTCCATAAATTCGAAGGGGGTCATTTTGAACAAAAGCAACAAATGAGAGGGGGTGGGCATAATTTGCGATTTTTAGCCAATAAGTTGCTGTATCTCAATAACAGTGCGAGATAGGGCGTAGTACACTGGCTCTCGATTGGCGCCGAACTCAGTGACATTGAATGACCTTGAACTTTAAAATAGGGGGTTTCATGGATTTTTTGGCGATTTCGGGCTGCGACACAAGTCTGTATCATTCACAGTGCGGCGTCACGGAACTATCGTTATGCGATCCAGATAGAGATTTTGGTATTTGTACATTAACTTAGCGTGAACATCCCAATTTTCAGCAAAACTATTAAACCGGAACTGCTATAGGTTTCGCGCGTCTCGTGAGCATTAGCTCAAATTTCTTGTTTTCTTTCAGCAAATGTTCAGAGTTATGGACATGGACAGCAGCGGCTTTTTCAACAGTTTTGAACTGAGGACAGCGTTACTTTCACTTGGTAACATCTTTTGAGTTTTCAGATGAGAATTATCGTAGCCTACTACTGTAGTACCATACTATCCTTTGAAAAATGATGTCGACATAATTGGTCATTTTTAGTGTTTTGCGGATTGTGCTTGATTGCAACTATATTTTTTTCAAATTTTAGCAATTTATGTTCACGAATTTTGGGAAATCAGTAGTCCAAAAACGCGAATTCTCGATCGGCATAGCCTATCTTATACAGCACTGAAAGCATTCTTCTCTTTCTAGCTTTGGCTGCCATATTAACGTGCCACGTGGCTTGGTGACAGTTACTGTGAATGGTCAACGAGTAACTAGACTTACTAGAGGACTGTATAGGAAGGCAGTGCAACTTATAAGCCGAAATTAGTGGGTGGGCAGTTGGCAGTTGCGTCGTTGCCGGAAGAGGGGGGGGCAGGAGTGAAAGCAATGCCCCCTCCTAATTTTGGACTGTTGGAAAATTGCAAGAAAATCTTCTTCTGGTCCCAAAATTCGCGTCCAAGAATACAATATTTGAGTCTAAAAATTCTACTGGTCATAGCATAGCAAAAATAATGGATTAACCCATTTGGACAAAATGCCTGGAGTTTGTGGGCGATTTGTCCGAGTGGGTGGGCTTTCGCCCACCTAGTTTACATGTAAAAATGCTCTGTAGGAAGGTTGTATACGTGTTGCATGCAGGCATTCGTGTCAGCAACGCCACGTTCAATGCTCTGGTGATGAGATACAGTGACAAAGACGGCCGCGTCGCGTTTGACGACTTCGTGGCTGCCTACATGAAACTAAGGAGCCTCATTGGTTAGTTAGTGTCCAGTTGCTTCTGTTTTTCGGTACTAGTGCATATCCTAAAGTTGTGTGTACTTTGTCATTACCTACGATTCTTTTACTTTTCTGATAATGCACACATCTCCATAGTTAACTTGAGATTGATAAATGTCGTACATGGCAGGTGTGCATGAAGTGCTTGTAACAACCGATAAGGTCCATGTCTCCAAAGCTGATAAAAACGTGCAAGTGTTCCAATTCAAAATAAGTAAGCGTTGTATGTGCATAGCTAGGCGGCATTGGACCTACATGTCAGCATTGGGCCAACATATTTTTCTAGTTATTATTACTATTTTTTATTGTTGTTGCTATTTCTTTTTGTTGTCGTTTATAATACTGCAAAAAATCATCAGAAATTAATATTATTGTTTGTGAGCTTGCTTGAAGTCTGCGGTACAGACATCCTTCGATGTGCATGTTAGAAACATTTAACAAGAAAGACGATTCGTCCTCGGGCCAAGCCCAGTTCAGTCTTGAAGAGGTCTGTAGATACTATCTTATAATATTATTGGTATCACCATGACGACAGTGTCCAGCGTCATGGTCTTATTCTGACAGTCTTAAAGCAGCCAAGATTAGAAAAATAACAGCAGTGTTAAGAGTAACGAGAGTAATATTTTTCCAAAAAAACTTTGTGTCAGATTGTTAGAAATTTCATATCCATTTATATCTGTTTTGATCGCAGCGGGAAGAGTTGAATGACACAATATATGCCAAAAGTGAAAAATACCTATTTGTAATATTGTGCATTACATGTCAGTAAGTACCAATATTTGTGTGGTTGTCATTGCAGTTCATGATGTACACGTGAAGAGACACAACGATATCGAACACAACTGTCATCGAAGTTGTTTTGCATCAATATTGCACGATAATGCTGTATATGGTCACTGGTAGCCTGCTTATATGCTAGAGCATGTGACAAGGGTTCATAATTTATAGCTTGCAGCTTGCAGTGTATATAATAGGGTGTTTACACGATTCAGCAAACGTCCAGCAAACTTCCAGCAAATGTATTCAAAATACAAGTGAATTGCTGGACGTTTGCTGCCATATGTTATATTGAAGCTGGACGTCGTTTGCTGGATTGTGTAAACACCCCTCACCCTTCTGCAGCTGTCTCGTTGTTGACATATGCATTTTTCAAATAGTTAATAAATATAATAATAATGATGATGATGATATTCGAAAAAGCTGACTGACGGTGAAGTGGACCAGTCCAAAGACTATACAATAAAAAACTGCATAAATCACCTGAATACTGCAAATGATAAAATTCACCAAGCAAAAACGTGAAAAGCATGGTGGCTTGCTTTCTTCAGTTAATTCGTCAAAAACTGTCATTTTTTAGCAATTTTATCAGCCTGTTTGTTAATACTTCTCACTAGATAGACGGGCCTGTGTTCAACTTCGTCAGCAAAAAATAATTACTTGTCAAAATGCAAATAAAAAAACTCAAAATAGTTGTCTGACAGTTCATGATGTACACGTGAAGAGAGACAACGATATCGAACACAACTGTCATCGAAGTTGTTTTGCATCAATATTGACTGATAAACAACCAGCAGATTGACTTTTCAACTGATAATGCCTTTCACTGCATGCATAGGTACTGGTGTTGGTGGCATATTGTACAGGGACTGTAGTTCATATAATATGATGATGTATTGTATATTATATTTAGTCACTCGTTTCTGTTCATTTTTTGGACACAGATGTTTACAACTGTTGATATGATTATAAATGTGTACAATGTTTAGTGTCCAGTGATTATAAGCTGTGTACCAAAAAAAGTATCCCAACATTTTCAACTGTAACTTGAAAACCAATTATCAGATTTTGACAATTTTTGGCATGAATATTCCTGATACCACTTGTCATCAAATGACCATTCAGTTTCCCACCTTACCCAACGTTTGTTTCTGCACTACCTGCGGAAAACACAACCAGCAAAATATCACTTTTTTATCCAATGCGATATGATTGCTTAATTAACATAACACGTAAAAACACATTTTGTTTACATTTCCGACACTTTGGTTAACATGTCATCCAGTTGTTCATTTTTCAACTGCCCGCAGTAAAACTGCTTGAAATGTTGGCCCACTATGCGAACACAGGCAAGGAGATGCTTTCTTAATTCATTGACATCAGTATTGATAATGTTCTGCTCCAGACCAATCCAGCTGTACCAGTCACTTCTTGACTTCACAAACATTCCTAAACTTCATTTGGTAAACACACTGCTGTATGACGTTCAAACCTTGTAATAGACTGGCTGTTGGGCCCACAGATTAAAATAGATGGAATTTATTGTCGTTTTTTCATTCATTGTAACACATATTATGCTTAGGTCTGTTTTTCCCAGGTAGTGCAAAAGCAGATGTTGGGTGAGGTGGAAACTAAACAATTATTTAATAGCCAGTTGTGTCCAAAATATTTCTGCCAAAAATTATTAAAATCTGCTAATCTTTATTCAAGTTACAATCGATAATGTCAGGGATGTTTTTTTCAGGTTTTATGTTTATTTCAACACTTATTTCACTTGATCTGCTTTCTCTAGTTAGTGCAGAAGCATACATTGGGTGAGGTGGGAAACTGAACAGACATTTGATGGCAAGTTGTGTCAGAAATATTTGTACTAAATATTATCAAAATTTGGCAATTGATTTTCAAGTTGCAGTCGAAAATGTCGGGGATGCTTTTTTGGGACACAGTGTTACATTACTGTCGTTACTACACAGTATAGATATTTGACAATGCAAACAGATTATTAAAAAAACATGCATAACAAACTAGCATGTTAACACATTTTACATTAAATGCAAAAATCTGCCACATTAGTTAACAGCTAGGAACTAACTGGCAATACGCAATGAATTAAGTCGATACAATAACTACGCAATTATGTGGAATTATTAACATAAAACAAACACAATTTACTATCAGGGTAGTGGTTTGTCAAAAAACCCAGATACACAAAACATGCACCTTATTGCTGACAACGTAAATGATTTGCTACATATTTGGCAACAAAAAATTGTACTGATTTGTGATGCTGAAAATATAAACAGGTTAATTAATGTGCCACATATTCGTAAACATTTTAAGCTGAAGGAATTCAGTATTTAAATAACATGAGCAATGCATCCAATATCTTGATACTTCAATCGCCAAACGGAGAATTTTTCTATTCAAAAATACTGGCAAAAGTCATTTATCTACACGTTTTGCCATGAATATAAAAATATATTTGATTTTTACTAAATTCTTGAAAAACTTTGTTTGCCAGGCAAACAATGATTAAATTACAACTTTAGCCATGAATATGCAGTTAGCATCTGCTGTGTGCATGCATGATCATCATCAAACATAAAGACAGAACACATATTAATAAACTTATTCAGCGCTGAATGTCAGTTAGAACTAGACACGTTATACTAATGACGCATACCGCGCTAACAAGCTTGCCTGGTTAAATGTTCAATGGCAGTCGAAACAAGGCATGTTATACTGTACCTACAGGGTAGGCTGATAATCACAGTTGATAAACAATGCACGCAACATAATCAAAACAAAAAAAACTGTCAAAAGCACCATGAATTCATTGTTTTGTCAGAAACGATCTGTTCAAACTGATGAGCACTGCCTTATAAATTATGTTTTTACTCGAGTAGGAAAAACATTGAGATAGTAGTAAAAAGATCAGTCAACCACATACATAGTAACTGAAGTTTTAGCCTTATGTTGTGAATACAAACTTCGAACATAATTCACAGAAAAACTAAAAATCTTACATGTATGATATATATGTCAGTAATCTAACAAACAAACAGTATAAAACAGTCAACATGTGCAGCATTTTCTACATATTTATCAGTCAATATTGTCCGTGTCACATGAACAACCCAGCTGCAATTTTTCGCCTTTACTGGTCTGAAACAGTTAATACAGAAAGCTAGCAAATGTCCACAAATGATGCAAAATCTGTAAAAATTCATTTCAAAATCATGAGAGTGATGATGTACTTCACTGCGGAGTTCACAGCTGCAGAATCACAAAAACAAATGTACATATTATAGATAAAGCAAATGTGTTTCACAAATAGAGTTTTTCTTGACTCCTTTAATAATTCCAAATGTGTTTAAAAGTCAGTCCAGAACAAAAACATACATATCACACCAATATCAACATCTAATTTACATCACCTACTTTTGCAGCAAGGTCAAACATCTTAAACTTCCACAATACACTATCAGACATATAAAGAAAAAAGTATGCAAGAACATATGTACAGATTTTTTTGGTTCCTACAGTATTTCTAAGTCTATGCAGTCAAAACAAAACGGCTAGTTATTCAAACACAACTAACCACACATCACACAACTAATGCAAATAACCATACCGTACAACGAAATTATGTCATGACATCATTTTGCATATGCTTCATGAATAGTATCCGGTGCCTATACACTGTGTCTCAAAAAAACATTCCCAACATTTATTTTTGACTGTAACTTAAAAACCTGCATGTTACATATTACAAGGTTTGACTGTCATGCAGCAGAGTGTCTACGAGATGACGTTCAGGAATGTTTGTGAAGTCAAGAAGTGACTGGTTCAGCCTGGATTGGTCTGGAGCAGAACATTATCGATACTGCTGTCAATGAATAGAGAAAGAATCTCCATGCCTGTGTTCGCATAATGGGCCAACATTTTGAGCAATTTTATTGTAGGCAGTTTTAAAAATGGACAACAGAATGAAATGTCAGCCAAAGTGTCAGAAATGTGAATAAAATGTGTTTTTATGCGTTATGTTAATAAAGCAATCATATCGCATGGGATAAAAAAGTGAATATTTCGCTCGTTGCATTTTCCCCAGGTAGTGCAGAAACAAACGCTGGGTGAGGTGGGCAACTAAATAGTCATTTGATGGCAAGTTGTGCCAGGAATATTTGTGCCAAAAATTATCAAAATCTGATAATTGGTTTTCAAGTTACAGTCGAAAATGTCGGGCATGTTTTTTTGAGACACAGTGTAGATTGGCCATAGACATGATGGCAAAGGCACCATGATTATTGGTCAATGTAGGGTTATCTCAAAAAAACACAACTGTCCAGTCCAGTTTGCATCTCATACTAAGACATTACAGCGAGCTCTACAACGGAATGGGTTGGCCAGAGGATTCCTCATCCTCATCTGCAGTTCCGGCTGCTTTCCGGCGTTCATGAAGCATCTTCGCGGCACTGTGAACTTTGTTCACAAAGTCAGGTACACCTACACATCATACTGTCAACCATAAATAAAAATATTCAGACTAAAACTGACTTTGCCAGATTACACAACACACATTTATCTACAGCACAATGTGATTTATCAAAGCACATAACTTCATTAAACAAGCTAAACTGGTACAGAGATGGCTGGATTTAAAGTATCATTCTTACGCATAAAAATACCATACTGCCAGCTGGCACTGTAATAAATGTGCACATCATCTTTATACACCTTACAGTTGATGTTTTATTTTGTTTCCTATCTTCAATTTGATGAAGACAACAAAATTTTGCCAAGCTATAGGGCGTTTCAAAACTAGAATGTCCAACAACTTGTTTAACGTTTAACAAAAGATCTGCGTGAAAAACAGTACAGAAAATCACACAGATCTCTCTCCAAATATACCAGCTCAGCATAAGTTAGCCTGATGAGCACTATGATAGAAAAATCAAAGGTACAGAAGCTGAAAAAAACAGGTCCAGCTGACTATCCATTCAGAATTAAGCTAACTAAACTAAGTATCAGTTAAAAGCCACAACAAAACATGCATGTACTGCACACAGACTTACTGACCTTCTAACCTATCCAATGGGTAGCCGGTAGCAGTGTGAGCAGAACAGTCGTATAAAAGACTTAGTGCACAGTATTATAATTCACACGAAAATGCAAAGAAAGTGTTATCCACAAAGAAAATAAGCAACAAACTTCATTAACCTGTTGTTGCCATCCAGTTGTAAGCAAATGACGGAAATGCTGCTTTTGGGTCATCGTAGTATGTCAGCACATAGTCAAAACCATTCTGTGTAAAAATCCATGACAGAATTATCAATTCAAAAAAAAATCTATAAAACAACTGATACAACAACAATAAAAATCACTCTAAATTTTTGACAATGCCTACATGATTAAAAAGTGACTGAAAAATAGCAAGCAGTCAAGACTCTGCAGAAAAGGTCTCATATTGCACAAGCAATGATGTTCACTGTACAGGAAATACATCATCATCATTTACTTATTTATTTATCTCAGAATACATGGTTAGCTCATGTTCACCTCGTCAAACGACGAATGCGGTCGTATCACCATTTCAGATGAGTACGTTTCAACGCGGACATACTGCTTGCTGGCGGGGATCTGCGGATGTTCAACACTGCGATTGACAATCACCATCAACTTGCGATCACAGTCAATCTGAAAACCAGCAAACATGTTCTCGAATCAATCAATTAACGACTATCTCTAATTCCACACTCACTTCACAAATACTGCTAATTGCTAAGCATTACTGACGGTAGCACTATTTTCAAAATGTATTTTGCAGCACAACTAAATATGCCTAATAGAACAAAATACATTATTTCATTATTAAAAATTGCGTAATTCCACCTCAGTCCACGAAACTCAATGCAATAAAAACAGTTAGACACTGTCTACATTCAGCAATTTGCATACGTGACAGAGTGCCTAGAATCAACTTTGATTTCCTACAATATTCACTCAATGATAACACTGGTGTCTGAATGGTCACAAGACACACCAACTATACAGAGTGGGCCAAAAAACGTGACACTTTACTTTTGTCCATATCTTCGCCAATTATTGATCGATTTTCAAAAAAATTTTTCACTGGCACACTCTGCAGACAATTTGCAATAACGTGATTATTACATATCCCACCACACTGTAAATGCATCTCTACACTACCTAGTAAAATATGCATACATAACGATAATAACAAACGAACATTTTGGTAAAAATTGAAAAAACATTTCAAACCAACATTGCAGTGAATGGTCTGTATGACGCTGAACTGTGTGGGTCTAACACAGTCTAGTGTCATATACATTGTGTCTCAAAAAAACGTCCCACTTTGTGATTGTCCATATCTTCATCAAATATTGATCGATTTTCAAAATTTTTTCACTGGCACACTTTGTGGACAAGTAGCAGTAGTGTTATTATTAAACATACCACCACACCTTAACTGCATCTCTACACTACCATGTGAAACTTAAATTGTCAAAAATGTCAAAATCTTAGTAATATATATGCAAACATTATTTTCTAAGAACAATTTTCCAACAATTTTTATATTAATAGCTAATAATGTTTAGTTTTTGATACATTTCTTGTGTTTCTAAACAAAAGCAGATGATATTATTGTAAAAAATAATTTTTCATGCAGTGACAATACATCGGTAATGTAACATGCATTTAGCAATGGGGACAAGGCTTTAACTAAGAACTTTTATGAGTTCAAAAAATGCAGTTCGCAAAGAATACTGGCAAAATTTCTGAAGATAAACAGAAACAGGGAAGGACTGGGACACGTTACTAAAAAGA
>Ga0209367_1013699_pt1 | contig 10399 bp, 7 predicted proteins | sample WorMetLIZISLAND2_FD_187412 | JGI IMG/M metagenome (GOLD analysis project Ga0209367, IMG submission 187412) | Marine gutless worms symbiont microbial communities from Max Planck institute for Marine Microbiology, Germany - Olavius geniculatus... ...
TTACCAGTTTACAACTGTGTGTAAGGACGATGTGATGATATTAGTCCTCTAAAACAGCAAAAATCATTTGGGTAACCTTAGATGGGGCTATGCATATGGCGTCCTTACAAGCTGACTTTAGTTGGTAGTCACTAACATAGTCCAAAGCTTTCTTCATTTCATGTTATTTGTCGTACTTGCCCAAACGGTGAGATAAACCTACAAAAAACTTAGCTGTCGCTGTAATAGCCGACAGTACTAAGTAGTGCTGAAGTGTGGTTGGGTTCACACGTATGCAGTATTAGTATTAATAATCAAATTATCCGTCAAACAAAAACGAATACATTCAGAAGTACTAAGAAAAAAGCCGAAGTGTGTAAAAGTCGACTGTCGGCTGAAATCAGCGTAAACAAGTCACAGTTTTTGACATACCGCGAGCTATAGGCCCCTAGAGACGTCTTATGATAATTAATAGCAACCGTTTCTAACTGACTTTCAAGGTCATCTAAGATCAATAATTTTTATGCCATTTAAAAGACACTGTGCGACGTACTATTAGTGACTAATAGTAACCTTGGCTCTATCTCTCACTATGTCCGAGATACGGCCACTTATACGGTAGGCTAAAAACTAAGTGAAAGTAAAAAATGCGATTTTGTTTTTAGTTTTGTTTAAGTTTTTTTGCACTTGTCGGATGCAGGGCCGGATAAAGACCAAATTGGACCGGATGCTGTTATTTATATTAAAGCTCATTATGTTTCTGGCATTAAGAGCGACCAAGAGGCTCAAGACCCCGATACCGCCAATGCGGGTGATAATTGATAATCACCTGTTTTCTTCTTCCTTAATCTGTACTTATGTTCTTTTTTCCTCTTTCTCTGTTTTTTACTCTCTTTTTTCTTTCCTTGTTCTTACTTTTCTTGCTTTAGAAGTAAAACCCCTTACACCTGCGCTGCGCTGTGATTCTTAACTAATCCTAAGGGGTCTGGGGCGGAGTCTCAGCCGAAGTCGAATTTGGTGCATTTTTATCCCAAAGAACGACGTCTAGTGGCAACAATTTTAATCATCTATGTGAGAATCATTGACTAGATTTAATGCAGTTTAAACGTCAAAGACAAATCGGGACCAAAGAGAGAGACAATCGTCGTCGGTGGGTGATAATTGACGTTGCGCGGGTGATGAGGTAAAAATGCAGGTGTCACAAACTCAGTTCGGGTGACTTGGCAGCCCTGCGTGATCACGTTGATCTTACATACAGGCAGAGACGTAGCCAGGAATTTGTTTTGGGGGCAGGGCTGGGAAATTAATGTGAAAATTAAGTTTTTGAAGTTTTTTAAATTTAATTTTTTTAATTTTTACGGTTTTAGGTTTTTTGTTTGTTATAAAATTTATTACATGTCGTATTTTATTTAATATTTTAATCGTTATTTTTGATTACTTTATTTTGCTATAATCTGTCGAAAACAATGTGATTATGTGACGGACAGGACGTCGTATGAAATGTTTTTACTGGGTCATAATTTAGTGCACGATGTTTATTAGACACTAAACCAAAAGTATACTAAAAACCGTGAACAACCTTCAAAAAACTAAACCTAAAAACGTTTTTTCTTTCAAAGACTTAGGTTTTTTTCAGCCTTGTTTTGCGACACTCTTTAACCTTTTTGCCTTTTTATTTTTTCTTTTTTATATATTTTTCGTTTTATGCCTTTTTGTCTCTTTTTTCCCAAATCCAGCTAGGGGATTTGAGGTAAAGTGCAAGTTCGCTCTGAAAAGTCCGGGGCGGAGCCCCGGCCGCAAACGCATTTACGCTGTTTGGGCTCTCAAAACGCATCTCGTGGCAACATCGTTTTAAATCATTTTAAATCGTTTATGTGCGATGGAAATGGCTGTTACAAAAAATGTCATGCGCTCTGTGGCCGTGGGCCTATTTCACGAATGAGCCGGATGCTGCAGCATTCTCAGCACCCCTCCCCCTTTATCCGGCACTGGTCGGATGCACTTGTTGTACACTAGTGCGCTTTGTTTTAGGAAATCAACGCGCTTTAAACTTTACCTTTTGTAGTTTGAATTATCGACCATTTGTACAAGGTACAAAATATAGCCAGTTCAATGTTCGTATGGTCTTAATGTCAAGTATTATAGCTATAGGAACGTCAAGAGAAGAAATGATATGCACAGTGCAAACACGTTTAAGTTGCTGAACAATACTTTTTTTAAATGACATGAATAATATACTGAATAATATATCATTTATCATTGCATAGTGCGTGTGCTTGTATTTTTTATTTAGTAATTAATAGTGTCATTACTCTACAGTTTTTATGTTTGTTTGGTGCTAATGTCTAGTTTAACACCACCCTCTTACTGTCATATGTAACTACTGTCTGTCCTTGCTTTTATTGCTGTCTGTCAATACCTGTCTGTCTTGTCTTGTCTTGTGTTTCTATGGGCCATGCTGCCTGAAATAAAAGCGATTGATTGATTGATTGATAATAAATAATATACTGTATTAATTTAACAGCGCAAATGCCGAGGGTGATAACGTAGCATCGGCAAGCGATCAAGTTCGCATTTACTCGGACGGCTATTGTATGTGGGCACCATACTTCATCTGGTCAATTTCGCACTGTAGAATGGACGGTTTCTGGTTTCCGTTTGACGACCAGATTTGCAGTTTAATCTTCGAGTCGTGGGCGGACCACGTCAATTTTTGAACACATGCCGATTTTGGTATCCACGATTACGAGTTTGAGCCTAATCGTCTGTGGGAACTTGTAGGTAAGTCACTTTTCCTTGTAGTAAACTAAAATTATGACTTCGTAAATTTATGTTACAGTGAAAGTGTAAAATCAGTCATTTTGTGAAATCACTGAAATTATCAGTAAGTTTATGAAGTTACTGTGTCCAGTTATGGGCACATTTTTTATTTTTAATTAAATTTTAATTATTTTGAATTAAAAATTGCAGTTGAATTTTTAGTTAAACTATTTAAAATATTTTGAAAAAGTTAACTGAAACTTTTTGAATAGCTGAATTTTTTTAAACATTAAAAATTTTTTTTACCAGATTGATTTTACGCACCTTAAGCCTATTGATCGTACAATTGTTTTGTGCATTTACTAAGAGTTAATACGAGTAGTAAAACAGTACAAGAAATTTGAGCTAATGCTCATGAGACGCGCGAGAGCCTATGGCAGTTCCCGTTTGCAGGTAATATTGGTCTATCTTCATCCATTTTGTCGCAATTCACTTTTTTGCTGCCAAGATTGCCAAAAAATCACTTAAATCAATATGTTTAGCGTTTAAGGTCATTCAAGGTTTTTGATGTTGACATTTCTAAAAAGCTCGTCCCAGTGCTTGTTATGATAAACAGCAGGTCTGTGCCTATCTGCAACCATTTTCACCCTGGAGAAGACAACAGCGGAAAAATAACCACTTTTTGGAAGTGTTTCCCTTTTTGACACCCGGCTGCGCAGACCTTTTTGAATCTAGAGAGTTCGGATTTGGACTGCTAAAATGTACATTCAGTGGTAAAAATTTTGTACGCATATCAGCTTGATTTATTTCCAGTCATTTCGGCGCAATTCACTCTTGAAATGCGTGTCGCAGCCCAAAATCGCGAAAAATTTACTAAAATTCCTTATTTTAGGAATTTAAGGTCATTCAAGGTCACCGATGTTGACATTTTTAAGAAGCTTGTTGCCAGTGCTTGTTATGATAAGCAGCATGTATGTGCCTATCTGCAACCATTTTTACGTTAGACGAGCCAATAGCGGTAGAATAACGTCTTTTTAGTAGGGGTGCTCCTTTTTGCCACTTCGTTTGTGGGGACCCTTTTTACCCAGTGGCCTGAAATTTTGTCACAAAATACTAGAGACACTAAGCTATCATAGGCCTGTGGTAAAAATCCGAAGTCTTTATTTTAACTTGTCTTGAAACGGCACCGGGTCGTGACAGACAGACAGACGAACGGACAGACGGACAGACGGACAGACGGACAGACGGACAGAATTACCATAGCTAATACGCGCTATAGCTAGCTAGCTACTACCTCTCGCACGTAAAAACTGTAAGTAGAGTTACATTTATTTATATCACCATTCAACACAGTTCTACAGTTCAGTGTATAGACAGCACTTCATTGTCATCATTCATCAAAGCTCAAACTGTGACCGGAGAAATACGTGTAGGCCTACAGGGTGGGCCAAAAAACTAGCACAATGTTTTTTATACGAAGTCAATTTTATCGTATACTGACAAATTTTTAAAATTCTGTTACTGTCAAAATTAACAGAAAATTTGTAGTAACACTATCATTGAAGATTCTGCCACGCTTTAAGTGTGTCGCTACACTACCTAGTGAAATATCAGCGTCTTGAAAACAACAATTGAAAGCAATACGATATTTGTAACAAATTGTAAAAAAATTAACAACAGGAAAAAACCTGTTTATTGTCTCATATATTGTCAAACTGTCACATATTGCAGTTTTCACATCAAATGTTCGATGTGGCCGCCTTACTGCTAGACGATGCACTCAAGCCGGCGACGCCACTGACCAATATGGCGTGATCAACCAAACGCTGTGGCAGTTTGCCCGACTCAGTGACGATCACCTGCTTCAGCTGGTTGATTGTCGTGAATTGTCGACGTTGATAGACCATTTGTTGAAAGCCCCAAAACAACATAATCGACCGGATTTAAGTTCGAGCTGTTTGAGGGTCACATGTCAGGGTTGATCAACGTTGATTACGTAATTGGTCAGTGTCGTCGCCGGCTTGAGTGCGATGTCTGACATTTCACAAAATAGTGTAGCGACACATTAGAGGTGTGGTGAGATCTATAGTAATAATATTACTACATTTTTTTGATTCTGACGGCGAAAATTTTTTTTAAAATTGGTTAATACCGAGTGGCGCAAAAAACGTTCCGAACATCTGCATGCGTTATTCAGCCGCATGGTCAAAATGAATCAGCACAAAAGCATTTATGTAATTACCAAATATCAACGAATATGTGTAGAATTTTTGTTTATAACATTTCTGTATCAGCTGTGATACAAAGAAAATAGCGTTACACGTCATAAAGCAATTTTTGCAAGCTGTTCAATCATTTGCATTGCCGCTCGTACGCAAGCTATGCCAAAACATCACATTAGGTCGAATCATCAGTAACCGATCAGCAAAAAGTGCTGAATAGGTTCTCCATTCTCCTTTGCCACTGCTGCTAGACGCTTTTTTTTAACAATTATACGGTTTTTCTGATTCTGGCTGTCCGATGGTGACATCATGGCATTTGTCTGAGATAAAATAGAGTTCGCAAATGGTTCACGCCTTCCTTCACAGACAAGTTGTTGCAAGGTATCTCAAACTGAGTAATGTAGTGGATTCAAATTTGTTGAATGCGGTGTTCATTCTTTTGAGCTGACGAAATCGGGCGTGTTGTGTCGAAAAAAAATTGAGTTGCTTTGATGCTGTGTGATGGAATGCTGTCTTCATATAATTTGATTTCTAACTCGCTTTACGTCACTGAGCGACATTCAGTGGTGTCATAAGTGAGGTCACTGAAATTTATATGCAAGTAAGGGCCGGTTTCTGAATCTTTTAGTTAACTGATCAGTTAGTAAACCGTCTGTTAATTGTAACTTGCTAGTTAAGTTTGTGCGCGTTTCTGAACAAAACCTTGACTGGCTGTCAGCCAACTGAGCACCTATTGCTGACGGCCATTTTGTCCATTCATGAATGGATTTTGTAGTAAAATTTGTAGCAGCAAACGTCTCTTCGAGCGTTTTAAAGACCTTGCTATACGGTAAAATCGTACTATAGTATCACATTCTTTAACTAACTGCTTGCAAAATGGTACAAAAGGCGTTAAATACGATAACTACGATCGACGGTTAGCTAAATGGCCGATTTCCGCCAGTTAAATTTTTGACCATTTTGACCGTTGTTTAGTGCAACGGGAAACGCGAGTTATGCAAATCTGTCAGTTAACACTAACTTGACCGGCCAGTTAAGATCCAGAAACCGGCCCTTAGTGGCAGGATTGATGCTGTCGCGCGTTACGTGAGCTTTGCTCAAAATACTTGGTTCAATCCTGACAGTGTCCACAGCTTGCTGGGAAATTCCGCGATAAATGTTTAGCACCGTATTCCATCTTTTGTTCTAATTAGCAGTTTAGTTAAAACACGACTGTTTGCCGAAATACCATTTTGTTATTGTTTACGTTGCCTTTTTGTTTACTTTGATTGCGATCGAGCGACTGCAGTAAACATACAATTTGTTTATATATGTTCAGATTTGACATTTTTGTTGTTGGGTGTATATGGGGTTACTTTTTTTCCGGACACAGCTTTGATTGACTGACAGGTTGTTATGGAGTTTTTGTTGCAGCGTAACGTTGCAAATGTTGTTCTTATTGCAGAAAACAAAACGACGATTGTCATTTCAAAGAGTGGTTCGCCTCGCGTTATTTTTTCTCTTTATATACGACGTCGGCCTCTTTACTACATCGTTAATCTGATCATCCCATGCTGTCTTTTGTCCTTCGTCGCTGTTATCACCTTCGTCCTTCCGCCGGACTGCTCAGAAAGACTTGGACTCAGTACGTATGCTATGTGCATGTGCCTATAAAAACCAATTAAACTATGTTTTGGTTGATCTTTGGTTACTTTTTACTGCACATGCGCAGAAGCAATCTTTGAGTTTTCAGATACAGCTTAAACTTATTTTTCGTTTTTTTTTGTTTCTTGGTTATTGTTGAGGCCAAATACAATCTTTTCCATGTATCTCGGTCATGCGACAGTCTCACAGCTTTACACAGGGTCAACTCGGTCTACGCAGTGATGCTGTCTGTTTATTTTGAAGATTTATCTTTTTGCCTTACACCACCATCTGAGCCTAGCAACACTTTTTACTAATCGATCATCTGGCATGCAACACATATTTTTAAAAACGATAGTTTTTTGGCGTCGAATAATGTCCATCTGTTTCTTTTCTGTGCACACTTTTTCTGATGCTTTTGTTTGTCTTTCTCTCCTGCCAACTTACTCCTGGCATGTCTCTGTAGCACTTCGTTTCGTAAGCCAGTAACCTTCTTTATCGTCCTTTTTTATTGTTTACGTTTTGAAAGCATATAGTAAAACAAAAACACACATGTCACCAGTAGCTGTGTCTTGACCTCTATTTTTATGTTTTAATCATTCCATATACATTCCATTTACGGTAGCATGGTCACCTGATTATATCAAAGATAAACAGGTTATAAAGAAGATCCAGCGTAGATACGTCAAGATGATTCCTGGATTCAGACACAAGAGTTACGAAAAAAATTTACGGAATCTCCGTGTGAATACGTTGGAAGAAAAACGAAACCAGGCAGATCTAATTTTTTAATGATGTACAAAAGACTCACTTGTCCTCCTTTCGAATTGCTCGTTTAGTTAACAGAGCACGACAGAACTAGAGGTTATACACTGAAGCTAACCAAACATTGCACCAGCATAGATGTCCGGCTTTACTTCTTCTCTGAAAGAGTGATTAATAACTGGAATAATCTGGACCAATCTGTCGTTGGGGATGGCTGTGTGAACACATTCAAACGGCGTCTACATGAACATCGAAATGACATAATGACCTATTCATAGATTAACATCTGCATGGTTATAGGCCAGATTCGGCGTCATCTCGTGGTACGGAGTAACGGAGTACCAGGTGGTAAATATTGTTTTGAAGCTAGCGTACACGACAGTTGACAGTTGTTTTTGATGTTTTTGGCGTAGTCATTGTTTCAACTAATCTTGCTACCGAGATATATGAAGCTTGTTACATTTTCAATAAAATTTTCATGTATGTTAAAAAAGTAAGTAAGTAGTCTGCATTTGTAACGCGCCATGTGTCAAAACAGAAGTTCGAATTGTAGGCGTTAAGTTAGTTTTGTTCTTCTGAATGTTAATGACTTCGTTAATGATCATTCCAAACCTACTTGCTTGAACATCATTGTTGGATTTCTCGCCTTTATTTTATATGGACGTAAAATAAGTTCTGGCGATTCTGTTGCTGGCAACACCAACGAGTTGGAGTGGCCTAGCTACTCTGATAAAGATCTACTAGCATTGCCTAGACAGACTTTCAGACTTGTATCTGGTATTTTATTAAAATACTGTCTGTTTACTATAGTTTACAAACCCATTTTGCAAATGTTGCGAATTTTTTTGTTAGACCTTTTCCGGAAATACAATTTTAGGTAATGTTGCAGAAACTTTAACGACCTAGCACTCGAGAAGCATGTGCAGAAACGTTCTACACAGTTCTTTAGCATTTGATTTTTTTTCATCACAAAGCAGTTTAAGCTTAATTGTATTTTTACGCGAGAAAGCAGCTACTGCTTTCAGCGCGTCTTAGCCATCGCAATTCTGTCTGTCCCTCTGTCTGTCTGTCTGTATGTATGTATGTCTGTCTGTCACACGGGTGGATCAGTCAAAAACGGTGCAAGCTAGAATCACCAAATCTTAACCGTTGGCTGCCTGGAAAACTCTAGTTTTAGGAACCGTAAAGCTTTTCCATAAATTCGAAGGGGGTTACCCCGAACGAGAGCCCTAAATGAGAGGGGGTGGGCAAAATTTGCGATTTTTGGCCAATAACTCGCTGTATCTCAGTAACGGTGCGAGATAAGGCTAAGGTTGCTATTAATCACTAATAGGAAATCGTATACTGGCTTTCGATTGGCGCCAAATTCAATAACCTTGAATGACCTTGAACGCCAAAATAGAGGGTTTTATGGATTTTTTGGCGATTTCGGGCTGCGACACAAGTCTGTATTATTCACAAGGAGCCGCCACGGTACTATCATTATGTGCACTTCGGCATGACTGTAATAAAGGTGTTGTATTTTATCCCAAATTCCTGCAATTTTCACTCGGACAGCGACAGATGTTCGTTGTCTGATTTCGTTGTATTGTAAGCGCAATAATTTATTATTTAGTACATTTCTGATGCACAGTATTTGGTGAAACGGTTTGCGTATCTTACAGCGTAATTTGTAACATTTTGTTCGATGGTGCGGCCACCTCGGGAATCGGTTTACAACGCCTAGCACTAACTAACGCTGATTGATTGCATTGATTGAGTTGTTATATTTTTACGCGCGTAAGCAGCTTTTATCGCGTCTTAGTCATCGCAATTCTGTCCGTCCGTCTGTCTGTCTGTCCGTCCGTCCGTCACACGGGTGGATCAGTCAAAAGCGGTGCAAGCTAGGATTACCAAATTTTCACCGTCGGCTGCACGGAACTATCGTTATGCGATCCATAGAGAATTTGGTATTTGTATATTAACTTAGCGTGAACACCCCAATTTTCAGCTAATATACTGAACCGGAACTGCTATAGGTTTTCGCGCGTCTCGTATGCATTAGCTCAAATTTCTTGTTAGTGCAATACTAGCTAACGTCAGTGGTTATGGCGAATTTTTTTTCTCTGTTGTAGGTATCACGGTTCTGCTAGCTGTCAGTTTTTATCAGCTGGTCGTCAACGACACTCTACCAGTTGCTTCTGACAACGTACCCGTCCTCGGTCAGTAGGCCTACGTTGTTACAGCAGGCTCAACTATTAATGCTACTGCTAAATATGCTGATAATAATTGTAATCCTAATCAGTGCAATATACTATACTATGTCTGTCGTATGCTTATAGACTATAGACATAGGCTATCGGTACGAATGTCACATATAAGTGCAACTATAGCAAACAATAGGTATATAGGCCTAGCAAACAAGTAATTGCGAAGTAGAACGTTGTACTAGTCCCGGTGAGATTATAAAGAACTTTATGCTTGTTCAAGGCCCATCTCACAGCCAAGACCAAAGACTTGAAGCCAAGGCTAATGCCAAAAAACGTAAGGTCAAGATCAAAAACATTCAACGATATCTAAGAGTCGTTTTTACAGTGACACAATACTATGAAAAAATAATGAAATATTTAATGTTTGATGACGACGCTCAAACTATCAAGTAAGATTTATTATGCGAATAATTTATGAAATATCGTAGATTTAGGCCTATCAGTATTCATCTAGTTTATGCTACTTGGCTGTTCCATTTAGCCAGCACGAGGTTCGCTAACGTAGACCTAGGCCTATTAGGAGTGAGTCACGCACTACTATACAATACAATACAATACAATGAAAAATTTGCACTCAAAAACTGACAAACACACTGTCAGTTTAATCTAGCACATAAACTAAAAAGAACTGAATTGTTTAAAAGAAAAATGAAATGAGAGATACTGAGAATAGAAATAGTCCTAAATGTAAAACTGACAAAAATTCGAAAAATGAATGAAGTAAAGACAACTAAAATAAGAAAAAAACTGAAAAGGTGAGAAATGAAGAATAATAATGAAAACTAAAACTCAGAAAAAAAA
>Ga0209367_1013700_pt1 | contig 10399 bp, 8 predicted proteins | sample WorMetLIZISLAND2_FD_187412 | JGI IMG/M metagenome (GOLD analysis project Ga0209367, IMG submission 187412) | Marine gutless worms symbiont microbial communities from Max Planck institute for Marine Microbiology, Germany - Olavius geniculatus... ...
AGTGTTTATTTACAGTTATAGTGATGAAACGAAAACTAGTTTAGTTACTTGATTTCATTTGATTGTCATACAACCGCAGTTTAATGGAATATCCGAACTTTTGCTGCACAGAATTTAGTAACTGAATAAAATAAATTTACACATGTACGTTAATTTTTTTAACGCGCGTTAAAAATTAACGCGCGTTAATTTATTAACGCATTAATGCGTTAATTAACGCGTCAACTGTGACAGCTCTAATTTTCACTTTGCTTGGCGTAGGGTCCCTAAAAAGCGAGGGGCCCTAGGCCATGGTATGTGGGAGTTACACCACTGGTTCCACCGAGTTACTTGTAAGTCGTAACGAAAGGTTTAGCTACAACGTAATGATGTACAAGAAGTCGCATTACTCTAAAATCTTACTTCGTTACAAGTAAAAAGTATCCTTTGCAATAAGTACTTTGTTACGAGAAAGTACTGAAAATTGAACTTAAGTATGGTAACGTGTTTAGTGCAGCAGTTAAGTGAAAAAATGTTTAAATTAGTGGTAAGAATGCCAAATTTCACACACTAGGACAGCTTTTAATGTAGATCAGAATGTGATAAGCTGCCAAACGTTTAGATGAAAAAAATTTTTTCTACCTTGCCAGGGCTGGAAGTGGAAAAAGCCTTGTTTCCAGTAGTGCAGATGAGTGGCATCAATGGCATGGCATCAATTCATACGGCACGAAGAGATTGTCGCTCGCACCGGTCTCCCTCCTCTATCGACCACCATCTGTTGCCGTTGCTCAGCCATCTTTGAACACCTAGCGAGGCTTGGCGACGAAGTTCCAGCCCACAAGGCACTATACAGTTGCGTCAGATTGTCTCAGGGACGCCTCCCAGACCCTACATGGAAACGTCGTCCCGGTCGTCCACGTGACAGGTGGATAGACCAACTACGAAGAGACAACAACCGCCCACCTGCTAATCAATGGAAGCTGGCTATCAGGCGCGGTAACGGTGAAAGAGTGACGCTACGGTCTCACGACTACGCGACTACCTGACCTGACCTGAGATGAATGAAAGAATTGTCAATCAGACCAAGTGCAGTGTCAGTGTGATGCCACAGTTACTGGATAATGCTAGAGAGGGGCATATTGGCCTTAGCTGTTGCGATAAATTGCAACTGATGTCTTTTTTACGCTTTCCATGTGGAAAATATAAATATCGCATGATCTGTGTCGGCGACTTTCACCGAAACTTCATGGTTTCATAATTTGTCACCGTTTGTGTCCGCGATTTTCATGATTTGTGTCCACGACTTTCCCCACTGGGAAGTTTCGGTGAAAGTCGGCGTAATGGAATTTGGGCTTAAGAGAAATTTTGATGGTGATTAAGTGCCCTCTCGTAACCATACACATGCCAAGGTGTGACTTATTAAACGTCATTTTTGCAAGTTACTTTCTTGTCATTACTTTACATCACTGCACGGTTACTGTGCATCTGTGAAACTAGTGACATGAGTGCATGTGGTGGCACTATTTACTGAAAAGAACTTTTTTTGCAAAAAGTTTTCAGTTAGGGTTAAGTTCTCGGTACCGAAAACTAACAAAAACATTTTGGGTAGTTTGGGTAGTTTTCGGTATTTAGTGCCAACCAGTGCATGGATCACAGTTGCTGCTGCAGACACTAACCTTAACTCTACTCATTCTTAACCCTGTTTGTTGGTATAGGTAGTGACAGAATAGGAACCGCCTCTGGTAAGGTCAAGGTTGTCAATTTATACAGCGCATCGTCGCAAACACGCCTTTAATGCACTTTCGTTACTAACCAGAGCCGCCTGCCGCACGGCCACCGTGTGCAGCCTGCAGACACAGGCTGGCGCAGCGGCTGGCTAGGCAACCCCAGTCAGCTGTATCAAGGTCCCCACTTTCCGTAACTCATGTGAATGAGTTACTACTCATTTTACCGTCCCACGGAGGGTAGAAGGCTGAGTCGACCTAGCTGGCAGGCTTCGAGATGGTTTACCTGTCCGCAGGCAGTCACCCATCGCAGTACTAACCGGGCCTGGCGTAGAGTAACTTCGTTTCGGCTGAAACGCGCTACCAACTACGCCACGCCACCAACCGGACAGACAACCGGACTGGTAATGAAGGTTGTCTTGTTGTATTTGTAGAACTGAGAGGCAGAAGAGCATGGAGCCTACTCGCTGCAGCTGACACATTTAACGTCCAGCCGACGGACGTCGAAGCTCGAGACAGAGTGCCGCGAATCAGTGCCTTGGAGCTCACTGAGTCGGAGTTTGTTGACAGATATGAACGAGTTTATCGGCCAGTTGTCATAACCCACGCACAGTTCGACTGGCTGGCCAGCGACAGATGGACGCTAGAGGTAAGTGTGTGCTGTAGTTGTTGCTTTCTGCAGGGATAGCAGCATGCTGTGCAGATGCACTGTCTAGAATACAGTGAATACTGAATAGAATACAGTGATGTCAGTAAAATAGCAATAAATACTAATCTATAGATTGCTATATTGGTGGATAAATTATTTGATCAATCTATAATTGCATGTTTTGAATAGAATCCGGCTATAAACTTAATTAATTATATTAATTAATTATATTAATGATATTCTAGAGATGAGGTAACCTGTTCGTCTGAGTGTCAGTCGCCGCACAGCATGTGATACTGGATGCTAGAAGTGAATTTGCTTGTACTTGTTGCTTTGCTTATTTGCTGTTGAAAGTCTGAATGGTTTACTCCGCCCTGAAATGATAGTTTTTGGTGCAAACTAATATTTTGCTGGCATTCATTTTTTACGTGCGAAAGCAGCTACTGCTTTCAGCGCGTCTTAGCCATCGCAATTCCGTCTGTCCGTCCATCACACGGGTGGATCAGGCAAAAACGGTGCAAGCTAGGGTCACCAAATCTTCACCGTCGGCTGCCCGGAAGACTCTAGTTTCAGGAACCGTAAAACTTTTCCATAAATTCGAAGGGGGTCATCCCGAACGAGGGCCCTAAATGAGAGGGGGTGGTCAAAATTTGCGATTTTTGGCCATTAACTCACTCTATCTCAGTAACAGTGTGAGATAAGGCCTAGGTTACTATTAGTCACTAATAGGAAATCGTATACTGGCTTTCGATTGGCGTCGAATTCAATGACCTTGAATGACATTGAACGCCAAAATAGGGGGTTTTATGGATTTTTTGGTGATTTTGGGCTGTGACACAAGTCATTCACAAGATGGCGCCACGGAACTATAGTTATGTGATCCAGATAGAGAATTTGGTATTTGTATATTAACTTAGCTTGAACATCCCAATTTTTAGCTAAACTACTGAACCGGAACTGCTATAATCTTTCGCGCTCAAATTTCTTGTTCTCTTTCCCTTCTTCCTTCTTTCTTTCCATGTCAACGTTTGCGCGTCCAACATTTGAGGCGCATATCTCTGTAACGGTGCCAGATGGACACATGGTCACTATGGAATGCCCATAGGAAATCGACGCCCCGGTGTCAAATGGTCACGTGACCAATGACGTCCCGTGACCCCAAAAGGTCAAGTTCGTGACCCCATTATCTTTGAGGCGCCACATTTTCACAACGGTGCAAGATAGATGCATGGTGACGATGGACCATTTATATAAAAGCCCTGGTGACGAATCGAATGGTCTCATGACTGACAATGTTTATTGTTCAGTTAAAATAATAGAGAAGGATGAAGGGATCATTGCTGCTGTACAATTTGAAATTAAACTGTTTGATTTTTTTTCCTACCAATCTAAACAGCTCACTGATTATATTCATACGGACATATACTGTGTATGAACATTTTCTTTTTGGTTATACGTTTAAAAATGTGTTTCTATATTCTACAGGCAAAGCTCCCCAATTGTCGTGGGGTCCGGGGTAACTTACTTTCCTACTCTCCCTCTTAATGGGCCTCGGTGCGTATATTTGATCAGCTGCTGATTGATTTAAGGAAAACCACTCCACTACTTTGTGTGCTGGAATTGTTAAACATTCTGTTGAGTACTATGCTAGTAGAGGAAGCCATGTGTTTGTGTGTTTCATTGACTACTGCAAAGCCGTTGATATAAGTGAACTAGAAAGCAGTCATAGCCCGCAGGTACCTCCACCAAGGCAAAGCTATTCGCCAGCTGGCATCACCATCTTCGGTTTTGCAGCGCTTCCCTTATGCCCCTTTAACGCAATGGTAACGAAAATTTCAAAGTGATCCAGAATCTAGGATTCCTGCCGGATCACCTCCAAAATTGAATCACTGGTAGTTTGTGCCACGCCCGACATACCCTAAGAATTTCAGAAAGATCCGTCCATAACTTTTTGAGTTATCTTGCACACGCAGACAGACAGACAAACAAACTCTGGCAAAAACATAACCTCCTTGGCGGAGGTAATTATTGGAAGTTGTTTAAGCAGTTGATTGACGATGGTGAAAATGGTGTGTAGTCAAGATGTTAGTATATTGGTATTCTCATCAACAGGCCACTGTATTATGGCTCAACACAAAGTCGAACTCTTTTTACATTGGTAATGGCACTAAGCAAGGTGGCATTTTATCCCCATACCTGTTTACTAGGTATATTTGACAGCTGCTATTTGTGATATCTACAAGTAAAATTGGTTGTCATATCGGTGTTATAGCTGTTAATATTTTTGCCTATGCAGATGATGTAGTTTTGTTGGCAGCATCTTGGCAAGCTATGCAAGGTCTTGGACTAGCTGTTAATTGTTGCAAGGATTTAGACCTGGAATGTAATGCTAAAAAAATGAAATGTATGGTAGTTAATCCTTCTGATAGTAGTAAGATTGTGTCTAGTGTATTTCCTCGTTTTATGATAAATGGTCTGGCGGTTGAGTTTGTTCAAGAATTTGGATACTTAGGCCATATTTTATCTTGCATGATGCGTGATGACTCTGATATAAAGCGTGAAATTCGCAACGTGTACATGCGCACAAATATGCTTACTCAAAGGTATAAACCGTTGTTCCATAAATGTAAAGATAAGAATTTTTAGGGCTTATTGTTTATGCTGGTATGGAGTATCTTTATGGTCACATTATAATGCTTGCACTTTGTTTGAATTCAAATTTTGTTATCATAAATGCACGAAGAAGTTTTTCGGATTTCGAAAGTGTCGCAGTGTTACGGCCATACTATTTGATTCAGGTTAACTGTCATTTGCGACTGTTATGCATAATTATTGTCATTCTTTTTACAGACGTTGGACTGTTAATTGTAACTTATTGGCTGCACACATACGTTTTGTTTGTCCTAAGGCTTATTTGCCTGATTGCAGTGTTTAGATTTCTTCTCTTTCTTTTTTAACTATCAACTATGTTAGTTTTAGTCTCTCTTAGTTTGCTTCGTTTATGTTATTGTCTGTTCTATGGGTACTTGTGACCTGACTCAAATAAATATGTCTTTATCTTGTTTATATGTTCACGTATGTCATTTGTTCCAAAAAAATGAAATTTTCATGATAGTTTCCCTTTACATAAAGTCAGGTGAACTTTGACCCAGTAACTATGGATATCTTAATGTGGAATCATACCCACCCGAATCAACCTTTTGGAAGACTATATCACGGCTTGTGCGGTAGCAACAAGCTGTTGTATAAGCGATGTGCCAAGTCAATGGGAAGGCCAAAGTTTCGACCCCCCACAGCTCCCACATTTTTCAACCGATTTTCAGTTCCTATGGGGTGCTGCACCCACAAATTTCTACATGCACTAGAAAATCTTAATAGTGCACACCCTGCAGGGGACAGGGGGTTCCCCCAATAATTTTTCTATAATGGCTATCAAAAATTGGCCGAAAATTTAGCGAATGCATGCCTCTAACTTTGAGGGTAGTGGGAGTAGCCTCACGAAACTTTGCCGAGTGACATGCCCCTACGTGTGGTGAGTGTGTAGGGTTTAACGTCTCGTCCGACAGTATAGGTCATTTCGGGGACAGCCTTTGCAGGCAGAATTGCACATACAGAACAACGGAATAACGGAACAACAAAGTTTAACCTTTACAGAAAGTTTAACCTTTATGAAACACAAAACACAAAAAAACGACGGAAACCTAAAATTGTAAGAACTGCCAATTATAACTGTGCATACGTATCGAAAATGGCAGTTCTAATAATCTTACCTGTTTTCCTCCAGACAGTCATCAATCTCATAATGCTGCCTATTGGAGGACAGGAGACCCCTACGTGGGGGATAATACAGGTACAACCTTTGGGGCCACCACCTTACATCCAAAATTTGGTTTGATTAAGGACAGCTTTCAAATTTGACTGTGAATATCTCTGGAATGGATTTAGATATCGACAAGCGGTAAACAACATGTATCAACCACAATCCCTCAGCAGTTGAGCAAAAAATTTTGGTGAACTTTGGTCCACTGACAAAAAAGTTATAGGCACACAAGTTGACCCACCCTAAGTCGATAATGCACATTCTGCTTATGCATGCCTGTGTGATATGTCTGTGTCTATGGGTATGTATGTATTACTGATGTATATGTTGTGTTTGTCAGCGGCTGGCCCAGAGGTTTCGCAACCAGAGCTTCAAATGTGGTGAAGATGATCGAGGAAACTCTGTCAAGTTGAAAATGAAGTATTTCGTCGACTACATGCAGAGCAATCTTGACGATAGTCCACTCTATATATTCGACAGCAACTTTGGTGAGGTCTGGCATCATCTGATGATCAATCATTAGCGGTTAAATTATTATAGCTGCAGAAGTAAACGATTTATTAATTAGGGGTATAGCGATATTCAGTTGTTTGATATTTGTTGGGTTTTTCAAATTTTGAGTTCAACAATGGGTTGTTAGATATTCAAAATGCTTTGTTTTCGTTGTCATCTCATCATTTCATATGCTCGATGGCACACACTGTTTTAGGGCACGCTTGCAAGCAGAGATCTCCGCACACGCAGGTTTCGTGTTTGCCGGCCGCAGCCGAGCTGACTGCTAACTATCCAATCGCCCCACTTTAATAACCGCAGCAGGCATGCTGACCTTCAATACTTTTTTCTACAGTCACATTGTTGGTAAATCCGTTTCATGGAAACCGATTGTCAAAGCTCAAACATGAACATTTCTCCAATATGCTAAGGCAAGGCAAATTCGAACAAACAAAACGAAGAAGTACGCCAGTAACTCAAGTTTTTACGCGCGAAAGCAGCTACTGCTTTCAGCGCGTCTTAGCCATCGCAATTCTGTCAGACTATCCGTCTGTCCATTTGTCCGTTCGTCCGTCACACGGGTGGATCAGTCAAAAACGTTGCAAGCTAGAATTACCAAATCTTCACCATCGGTTGCCTGGAAGACTCTAGTTTCAGGAACCGTAAAGCTTTTCCATAAATTCGAAGGGGGTCACCCTGAACGAAGGTGCTAAATGAAAGGGGGTGGGTAAAATTTGCGATTTTTAGCCAATAAGTCACTGTATCTCAATAACGGTGCGAGATAGGGCCTAGATTACTATTAATCACTAATAGGAAATCGTACACTGGCTCTAGTGTTTGAAAATTACTGGTAAGATTGGGAATGTTACTGTTACCGTAAATTACCGGTAAATTACTGGTAAATTACCGGTAATTTTCCACTAAATTTCCGGTAAATTACCCATATTTTTCCTTTAACAGAAGTGCATCCTGCTGAAAAAGTCTCAGAATAGCTGATAATATACGTAAGTAGACGACTTTGGTGCTTTAGTTTCAAAATCAGATTGATTGGACTATTATGGCACTTATTGTGTGTAAAATTAAATGTCTAATTTAAGTCTTTGATGTGCAGTTTTTTCAGCTTCAGCTTGTCAGGCTCAAGTTCTACTGGTTGTTATGGACTGGTATGGTGAGTTCTGTTCACGTCTGCGTGCAGTGCAGTTGTGAAATGACGATTGCTTAAGTCTGCATTGTCTGAAATTTTATATACATTTAACTGAATTTGATTTTACATAAATAAAAAATAAAAGAAGAAGAATTTCGTAATTTACCGGTCATTTTGCAATTTTACCTTACCGTAATTTGCCATAAGTTACCGGTAACGTTACGGGAGCTTTAAACCCTAACTGGCTGTTGACTGCCACGGAATTCAATGACCTTGGATGACCTTGAACGCTAAAATTGGGGTTTTTATGGATTTTTTGGTGATTTTGGGCTGCGAGACACATTTCAAGAGCAAATTTCGCTGAAATCAATTGAGATAGACATGGAAAAGCTACGTATGAAATTTTTAGCACTGAACTTAGATTTTGATTTTCTAGGTTGAAGGAAATCTGCACACGAGGGCATCAAAGAGAAGTAGAAGTTGTTATTTTGCCGTTGTTGGCCAGTCTTTCATGAAGACGGTTGCAGATAGGCATGGGCATGCTGTTTAGTGACAAGCACTAGTGACGAGCTTTTCAGTCGTTTCAACATCGATGACTTTTGGAAGACCCTGAATTTTTGAAATAAGGGGTTTCGATTGATTTTTGCAATTTTCGGCTGAAGCACACACTCCAAGAATGCGACGAAATGGCTGGAGATAGACTGACGGCTTGCAAACAGGAACAGCTATAGGCTAGTGGCTGTTGTCACATGTTAAACTTTTCATTATGCATCTAGGTTTTCCTGTTTTTTGTTACTTGCTTTTATTTACAATCTTGGGAAATATTTTGTTTACGTTCTGTAGGCCTAAGTCATGGAATCGAACAATAAATTTGTTGCATATCGTGTTTTTGAAAAAAGTAACACAAAATACTCTGTTGCAAAGCGTTTATTAGTCTATAACAACAACGTACAAAAATAAGTGGTTTGATGCAAAAAAGCACGGTCGAACGGCGAATATACTACAGTATTACTTGTTGAGTAGTGGTACTCGATAAGTGTGAATACAGACTTTTCTTCTTCTTGGTCCTTCATCAGTGCTGATGGTTGAATGCTGTATGGATCATCTCTGTCCACAATTGGCGGTCTTCTGCGAGATGCAGCAACTGCCCCGCTGTGCAGTTTATTGCCTGTAGTTATGGGGCCGTCCTTCCTAGAAGGAAGCCCCATCATATGTTGATCCTGTCCGTCCGTCTGTCTGTCTGTCCCGTGCCTCCACCTAGAAGGAAAACGAAAAGGCCTACGAATACCAAACTTTGTAGGAAGGATCCCTGGGACACCAGCACCCCGTGGACCAATTTCAAGGTCAAGGGGTCAGAGATCAAGGTCACGGCGGCTAATTGCATTGTTGGCAAAAAATCCCCATAACTTTGCCGCCTGTTGTTCGATCAACTTTATATTTGGCAGGTGGCGTAAGGATCCCTTGCCGCCTTGCACAGACCTAGAAAGCCCCAAAACAGCACGCACGTACTCAACTGCAAGGACGGCAGTAGCAATAATATGTGCTCGTGGCCCCCGCCCACGCATTTTCCAAATCCCTTACTCAGCAATTCAAACCCTAGCTTGTGCTCTTGTGCGGTGACTCAGAACCCTAGGTCCAGGTGCGTTTCTAGGCGCTTCGCACTGTAGCGTGGGCAGTAACCCTAGGTTTTCGCTGTTGTCAACCCTAGCTCGTGCTGTTCTGCGGCCCTAGCCATTGGCAAAATGTCAACCCTAACCCTAACCCTAGCCCTTGGCACTTCGCCAACCCTAACTCATGCTGTTCTGCCGCCGGAAATAATGACTAACTTAGCGCTGACCGTCCGGAAGGGTCAGCATTTTGTAAGGGCGACCCGTAGGTGGTTGCTATGACTTAAGGCTATTTTTAGTACCATCCGGAAGTCGGCACACGTCCGTAGGCGCGCCTGTCACGTAAGCACTCCATAAGGCGGCGTCGCAGAAGCTCAACACGTAGGCTCTCGGCGCACGTAGGCTCCCGGAAGTCGGTCGGCTGAACTCTAACAAAATTTTTTTGCCCCGGGTGAGGATCGAACTCACAATCTCCGCATGACCCTAAGTCTATAAGTACGGCGCGTTAACCAATTACGCCACCGGGCATGTTTAAATTTTTGGTGCAAATATTAATTTTTAATTAACTATACGGTGCTTTGTTAAAACCTCACTAACTTTATTTTCTAATTCGTACAACACTAATTATGACATCATGTTCTAAAAATAGCATCATTGTTCCTATAAATTTGTTTTTTTTTGCACGCGCAGCGTTTCTTATTCCGGTATCGTCAACATGAAGACACCTAGAACGTACGCTCTTGGCATCGACAGTGATAGAGTTCTAATTGTAAGCAAGGTTGATGGTCAGCTCTTAGTTACCATCAAGGTCAACGACGCCGATCTGAAATGCGTAGAACTCACATCCAAGAGGTTTGTTCCTTGTAAACAAAATAAGTAAAATATTCTTATAAATTATTTTTTTACTGTAGCATACTTACTTACTTACTTGCATACTTAATAGTGTTCGTGCCTGTCTTACAGATGGGCGGCACTGCGTCAGAT
>Ga0209367_1013702_pt1 | contig 10398 bp, 6 predicted proteins | sample WorMetLIZISLAND2_FD_187412 | JGI IMG/M metagenome (GOLD analysis project Ga0209367, IMG submission 187412) | Marine gutless worms symbiont microbial communities from Max Planck institute for Marine Microbiology, Germany - Olavius geniculatus... ...
TAAAAGTAGATGACATCGTTAGATTTGCCATCCCCGAAAACCATACCCTAGAACCAAAAATTACGACTCTATCTTATACGCAGCCAAAGTTATGACCGTTTAAAGAATTGCTTAATTTTCCCCATAGGGGCCATTGTATTTTTTTCGTTTTTTGCGAATAAATACGTTAAATATTAATTTCAAATTTTTTAACCCCCAAAAGGCACATCCTTGCGCGAGACCGCGTCGTTTGAGCCATCGCGCGCAAAAATCCGCCGAAGGGTTTGGCCTGTAGGTGAGTTTCTTAAAAAAAGGTATATGGATAGCTATAAAAATTTTTGCGTATATTTCACCCATTTGCCGGGATGCCCCCTTTGGAGGGATTTGCATAAAATTTTGCATGACGAGTCCCCTCGCCGACATAATCAATTGTGCCAAATTTTATCTTAATCGGGTCAGGGGTTTTGATTCTGTGTGGGGTCGAATTTTTGGCTTTCCCATAAGAAAGAGAAGTCGCCATTAACACAGGGCTTGAACTACCGTTCAGCCTGTGATACATACAAACTGAACAGCAAACTACCAAATTAATGTCGACATTGGTAGTACCATATTAAATCGTTAGGCCTGCTTGAGGCGTGGGACTATTGGTCTTGTAATAATGTTAATATATAATGCAGTTTTATTTCGTTTCACGCCAATTTATAGCCTAGTTAATGTTCTGTGGTGCAGTACGCCATTGTATTGGGTGCCCTTATTCTCGTCGAGGTCATTCTCGTCATCGTCTTCTTCGCAAAAGCGGTTAGTCACCTCTCGTGGTTGCTTAACTTTACTATTTGTTCCTATTTTCGAAAATTCGTTCGACAAACTTTTTGTCATTGTTAGTTTTAGAAACAAGACAAAAATGCGAGCACGACCGCTCAAGCAGCAACAAGGTTGCAGATGTACATACCCATGTAGACGCGTACCGTTCAGCTTGCGTGCATGTCCTACAAGTTTTTGCCATTTCACGAGTCTGATAATGTACTTAAATTACTTTGTTTGTCCAGCTCTTTGCACTGCAACAGGCACTTAATGTAGCAAAACCGAAATGTTAAGAGTAAGAGTGCAAGACCAAGACCGAGGCCAGTCTAAGATCGGTCTTAATTTTAAACGAATTTGTCATAAAACCGCGGGCTCAGCTCAGACCCAAAAGTGCCATTTGTGACCTATATAAACCTTGTTTTGCCAAAGCGCATTAAAAATCAAATTTAAACCAATTTTTTTATTTTACTGATTGTTTTACGTTGATAGATATTAATTAACTATTTCGACGTTTTTTTAGCTATAATGTTGGATCTGTATTCGATTAAACTTAAAGCAGCTTGCTTCAAACAAAGTTGGACGACGTTTGAGTTTTAATTTAATTAGAATAAACTTTTGTTGACCATAATAATAATGTTTTGACTGGTGTCGGCAGTTTGACGATAGAATTCGAGACAAAATAAAAACGAAGCTGATCGAACCATACAAAGGTGTGAACGACTACTCCGGAGCAGGACTCGCAGTCAATGTCGTCATGTCCAAGGTAGTATTCTAAAGTCGCATGCACATTAGCACTCTTAACTTATTACACAGCCGTCATAACAGGACGTATTGCGGGTCTTGTCTGCTTCTCTGTTCGTCTGTGTATTTTCCTAACTCGAAAAAGGTATATATTTATATTGCATATTTCGGCTAAGATGTTTACTTACGGCGGGCGGTTTACGCGCAACCGGTATGTCGGCCGCATACAAGGCCTGCCGACATTTTTACTGATTTGTTTAGGTTATTGCTTTATTGGGCTGTGTTTAGTGTAGGCTTTACAATTTAAATATTTATAACAATTTTGTTAATTGTTTTATAGCACTTCATAACAACCTCATCTTACCACCTCGTTTTATATCTGTTGCCCCACTACCTCGTAAAACTGTATTGTTTAACGTACAAATGTACAATAGTCTAAATAATCAGACAATAATTTTTTTTGTATTAAACCAGCATTCTCGGTGTACTGAGTCACATGACATGATATTTCTACAATGCTACTGATCGACTAGGTCGTCAGCACAATATTTTGCTGCTGGTTTTAGAGAGTTTGGTCTAAATGCGTGAATGGCGCGCGTGTATGACTGCAGTACCAGTGCTGCGGCATGGATAGTCCGGAAGATTTCAAGGAATCGAAAGATTGGACGAACACGTACACGGTGACAAGGGGAGGCTCTAAGCAGAAAGTTCAGCTCAAGATACCAGTCGCCTGCTGCAAGTTCAAACAGAGTGCCGAAGACGCTGTCACCGTGGCTGACAAGTACTGCGCAGAAAAACCCGACGACGCTAACTCTAACTGGAAAACTGTAATAATATATTAATGTTGATATTTCGCGACCTGTATACAGCGTACACGTGTGTATTTTTTTGCATTTTGATGGCAGAATTTTAGCTTTGAAAATTCTATTTCTGTTTTATACTGTATGTCAAAAAGTCCATTTTAACCTATGTCAAATTGTGACGACTTTGATATCTTTGATATCTAGAACAAAAACATTAATAAACATCAAACTATAAAGTGAATATGTAGTGAATATAAATGTGGTATTTTGGATTACTTGCTCTTGCTTACTAAATCTAGGAAATGGAAACGATATTTTGTAGACACGGTGTGATTTTGACTTTGTAAAACTTATTATCTTTTAAAGGTTGAAATAAAAAGTTAATACATTAATTTCCAGATTTTCCACACATAAAAATAAGTAAAATGGGACTTTTACCGGAGACAGTGCAACGTAATTCAGCCACTGTTGTAAAGCAACAGTTCTTCTGGGTGGTCTTTTTTAGTTGGTAGGTCTAGCCTTCTACGTTACCTTTCAAGCATGTGATTGTCATCAATCATCATCTATTGTCGTAGTCGCAACTTATTGAAGTTTAGGAGCCTAAAAGTTTTTTTTTTACAAATTTGAACAGAAGATGTTATGGCATATAGGCCTAGGTATAATAGCTGTATCTATACAAAAACGTCCCCATAAGTCTTTGAAGCGAGTAAAAACACTGTTCTTAATTGACTGTCGATAAACTATATAATTTGTTATTGCCGAGCAAACATGATAATATTTTTTATTTACATGTACTCATTTTATAATGGTTCATGCATTATATTTTTGCCGTTTTGTCTAATTTTTGGTCTACTCGTATTGATGTCTGAAATAAGCTGACTGACTGACCTGTTTGCAAGGGTTGCTGGGAAAAGATTACTACTGAAGAACTGGCAGAGTATAAGAATCCAGCAATCGGCGTCATAGTCGTCGTACTGGTAGTTCAGGTCAGTATTAGGCCTACAGCATTGCACCTATCAGGCCTATAAGGGCCTATATACAGGGTGGGCTAAAAATGGCACCATTTATTGTACTCCATATAACTTCACTAAATATTAACCGATTTTCAAAATTTTTTCACTGTTAAAATCAGGAGACAATTTATAATAAAACTGTTACTATTGATCCCTCAAGTGTTTCACTACACTACCTTGTGAAATGTCCGACGATGCACTCCAGCCGGCGACGCCACTGACCAGTTGCGTGATCAACGTTGATCGAGCCTGGCATGTGGCCCCCAAACAGTCCGGATTTAAATCCGGTCGATTATGCTGTTCGGGATGCCTTTCAACAAATGGCCTATCAATGTTGACGATTTACGTTAGTCGACCAGCTAAAGAAAGCCATTGTCATTGAGTGGGGCAAACTGCCACAGCGTTTGGTTAATCGCGCCATTGGTCAGTGGCGTCGCCGGCTTGAGTGCATCATCCAGCAGCAAGGCAGACACATTGCACATTGTGAAAACTGCGAAATGTGATTTTTAGACAATAACTGAGACAACAAAGACGTTGTTTCTGTTGTTAATTTCTTAAAATGTGTTGTTACAAAAGTCGGCTTGTTTGTAATTGTTATTCTTAGGACACTAACATTACACAAGGTAGTGTAGCGACACACTTGTAATGATAGTTTTATTTACAATCGTCTCTTGATTTTGACAGTGAAAGTATTTTAAAAATCGGTTGATATTTGGTCAAGTTATAAGACGTACAAAAATAGTGCCATTTTTTGGCCCACTCTGTATGTGACCTCCCACGGTCCTACCCGGTACTACGGTTATCTCATTACGTCCATTGGTGCGTGCCGTCAAACGCCGTATAGGTGTTACGAATGTTTGTTTCCTGTTTTACATCAAGTCGTCTGCTATAACGCTCATCTATCTACAAGTTAAACACAGGGTCGTGCATAAAATTTGTTCACCTGCGTGTGCGTAGGTGGTTTTTGTGGTCTTGGCCATCATCGTCGTTTGCTGCCTGAGGGACAATGACGACAAAGTCAGTGCGTGGTGAACAACAAAGATCAGTAGAGTAGTCGCAACGTGTTGTCTTACTCGATTGCTCACCAACTCACAGCTCGTTAACCTATGAATAACTGGCTTTTCGTATCTTCTGTTATAGGCATATATATACACTAGTTCGTCTTCACGCGACAGTGTCCGTTAGTAAATGATTCGGCGAAATTTTAACAGCGAGATTCTCCTCAGTTCTCACTCAGCGTTTTTGCACTGCGTCAACTCGAGTTGAACGCCACGTTTCCCATTACTTTTCTCAAACGTGCTGATTGAATATTCTGCTATAACATCTTATATCAAATGCCAAAAATTTGTGGAGCCTGTTGTGTTTATGGTCCTTGTCTCAGCACCAAACACAGGATGAAATTAATAAGTCAGTTCGCCACTGTAGGCGAACTTTTGCAATCTTTTACAATCAGATTAACTCCTCGAATTGGATAATCACCATCAGTACTCATGACTGTTTTGTATATGTAGCCTCGTACGACATGCTACTGTTATATTTTTTGTGTCGAGCTTACGGTCCTGCAGCTTAGCTTAAGTCTGATATTTCGCACAGTTTGGGCCTCAATTTTTTCTACACTTTTTATATTCAATACAGCATGTTTAGCAAATCAAATTCACAACTGTTATCACTGTTGAATGCAGCTTGTGATATACTTATGAATACAAATTTCATGTTACCTCATCAGCTACTTATTTATTATAAAGCCGTGTACATAGTGCAGTACTGTTGTATGCCAGCCCTGTCGTAACGACGACAATATTGTTTTTTTTCTTTGTGACCGTGATAACTCATGAACCGCTGCACTTGAGTTGATAAAATTTTATTTGGACAACTTTTACAGCTACTGAGTTTTAATGTCATACTTAAAGTTCATGGTTACATAAGTTTTATTTGCGTTTTTTGTTTGCATGATACTGCGGCTACTCTCGGACAGTACTTAGCCGTCAGCAAGGCTTGATCATCGAGTTTTGTATATAGAATATACGTATCGCGTAGTACATAACTTACCACTTTTATCATGCATACTCAACTTGCAACACGCTGATAACAACCTGCAGGCGAAAGTGCATTTCTGTTGTGTAGTTTTAACGACATTATAATGGTCGTAAAATCTTGACTGTGTTGTGAGATTAAATACGTGTGAGCAATTTGCTGTAAAGTGTACATAGACGATGCTTACATTTGCAACACGAATTTTAAACAATGTTTTTGTCTTTATTTGAGTAGAAACATGACAATATTACCAGTCAGTCTGTCGTATAGAGTGATTCTCTGCAATGCTGGTCTGATATTTTTAGTGTTTAATGTAAGCAGTTGGACAACTAAACAACTAAATGAACTGTCAGCCAAAGTGACAGAAATCTCGATAAAATGTGCTTTATGTGTATTCAGGGTTTTCAATAGCGGACGTTTGGGCGTAATACGCCCAAAAATTTCAGCCCGTACGCCCAAATTTTAAGACGTGGACGTCACGACGTCCAAATCAATTTGCTTCTCATTATGTTTATTTGTTTATAATAAGCTGGAAATTGACGACAGAATGTGTTTTTCAATGTTTCGTTAGTTCAATAATTTTCGCTGACTGTCGTGTTTCTGAATACTTCATGTCATGAAAACGTGGCACGGCAACCATATTAACTTATTCTGTGAACAGTTCTGATCCAAAAACTGTAACTTTCGTTTTGCATAAAGCTACTAAAATTGAATGTTGCTGGTTTTTACAAGAAAGCCCAGCTGTCGCTAGGAAAGATGCGCTATAGCCTATATAGTTCCTGTTGCACTACTGACTTTCAAGGTCATTCAAGGTCAACAAATTTCATGTCACTTGAAAGCCAATATGTGACTTTCTATTAGTGATTAATAGGTAACTTGGCGTTTTCTCTCACCGTTTCTGAGATACGGCTACTTATAGCTTAAAATTTTCCATTAAAAATTGCGGCCAAACCGCTGCAGATGGAGACATAATTACTATTGACAGCCCATAGGAAGTCGTCAGCGCTCTATCCGATAGTACAATCGCCGACCCTTTACGACTTACCGTTTAGCTACAATACCGCACGATTGGCATATGACCCTCCAAGGTCATCCAAGGTCAATGATTTTCATGTCATTTAAAAGCCAATGTGCGACTTTTTATTAATAATCAATAGCAACGCACCGTTTAACTACAATACATCCGTGACAGAGAGACCGACAGACAGATTGACAGACAGACGACAATCGTGCCATAGACTCGCTATTCAGCATGGCTGTAGCGTGTAAAAACCACGACCTGTGTTGGTGGTGCATAAGTAACGCATATGTAGTAAGTATTGTTTTGCATTAATTTTTTGCTTGAGTTCTTTTGTAGGCCTACTGCATGACTTCCAGATTTTGTACACTGACGTCCAAATTTTTTAGCTTGGAAGTCATGACGTCCTGAAAATTCAAGTCTGTTAAAACCCTTTGTGTATTATTTTAATTTAGTAATCATTAGTTAATTGTTTCAACGCATGCGTTAACGCGTTACTTAACGCATTATAATATTGCTGATGTTGTGTGTAAATTATACCGAAATTTGAAAGAGTGACTAGAATGACGACCGACAAACTCGTAGCTGTGTCGCAGAACCGTGACAGTAGTGATGGAACGGCAACAAAACAATTTTTAATTACCTAAACATTGTTTGATCGTCAGATAACCACAGTTTAATAAAATGGTGAAACTCTTGCTTTACATAATTTAGTAAATGTAGGTATGTGTGTTAATTTTTTTAACGCGCGTTATTTTTCAACGCGTTGACACGTTATGTTAACCCGTTTATTCGACAGCTTTAGTAGTAGTAATAATATTAATAATATTATTAATAGTTATATATTATTATATTAATAGTTTTTAATAATAATAATAATAATAATAATACAAGATTTATATAGCGCCATGAAGTCCGAAGATACAGAGGCGCTTGATGGCGCTAGGCTAGGGCAGGTTAAATAAATGCGTTTTTAAATGTTGTTTAAATGTGTCAGTAAGAATTACAGAGACGGACAGTGTCAGGTAATAAGTTCCAAACACACGACGCGGCTACAGAAAATGCACGTCGGCCTACGTTCGTTTTTGTTCTAGGCACCGTGAGCAGAGGTGCATGGGATGACCGCACGTGTCTCACAGGCAGTGCGATGCTTGTCAGGTCGCTCAGATACACTGGCGTTGAGAGGCTGTCGAGAGCCGCAGCAGAGTTAACGGCGTTCATGGCGACGAACAGCTGGGTGTCGTCGGCGAACTGATGACACGACACGCCGAACGATTCGATTAAGTCGCCGACTAGTGATGTGTACGCCGTAAAAAGTAGAGGTCCAGTACCGACCCTTGGGCACGCCGAACGTATTCTGTGTTGTGGGAGAAGCGTGTTTCCCAAGTTTGACAAACTGCTGTCGATCCGACAGGTATGAACGCAGCCAGGCTAAGGTTTTACCATAGACGCCGAACTCACTGCAGAGACGGCTGTGCAGAGTGCCGTGGTCGATCGTGTCTTAAGCTGCCGAGATGTCCAAACTAACGTCGTAGCTTTCTTGTTGTCTGCGGCGGTAAACACGCTGTTCATAACGTGATATGGATACAAATGGATACAAATGTAATTTTCGCTTGTTCTGTTTACCCCAGGTAGTGCAGAAACAGACGCTGAATCAGGCGAGAACTTAAACAATATGTGTACCAAAAATTGATAAAATCTAATGATCGTTGCCCAAGTTACAGTCGATAATGTCGGGGATTTATGGTGAGACACAGTATATATAAAACGTCCTTATCGAGTATATTTGGCAAAGGTTTTGAGATGTTCTCGTTGCCCTGTAACATAACACGAAATTACGCATTTAATGTACGCGCCGAACTAAAAAAAAGTTAGTGTAATTTGCCGATGGCAAATAGATTAGCCTAATATATTACGCAAAAGTATCAGTACATCAGCTACGTTGTCGTGAGTTCATACCAACCGCGAGTGCCAATCATGAGCACATCTTAAGCGATAAATCATGCATGCCTGGCCCGAACGCTACCAATGTTCAATAACTTATAAAAAAATTTTATTTTTTTTCTTTCCGTTGTTATATTCACTGCAAAATGTCAAAAGTACACACAAAACCATTAGCGGGCCGAATACCGGGTCTCGCGGGCTGAATACTGCCGCTCAGAGTTACAACGTTCTATGTCCAATTTTTGCTATTTTTGACTTTTTTATACCTTTCGAATCAGCGCGACGAGCTCTATCTCCTCATGTATTCAGCATAATTGATAGCAGCTTCTATATATTGTTTTTTCAGAGTTACAAAGGTTTATGTCCACCATTTGCAAGCGTCATTCGCAGTTACAAAGTTTTATGTCATCGCCCAATCACAGTGCTCCTTCACAGACATAGTCCTTTCACCGACCAAAACCAATGTACATTTTACAAGTTCTATGTCCGTTACGTGACTCGTTGAGTACTTGACAACCTGAGCAAAATGGCGACGCGTTCGTTGCTAAGTTTTTATTTTACTTTTAGTACCATTTTTATCACTATTATGTTGGCGCTGTAGCTGTATATTGCAGCACTTCTTCAACAAAAGAATGGAGCGTTCATATTCTGTGCCGCAAATGATATGATAGATTGATTATATTGCGGTTACATGTTGAGTACAAAATACCATACATAAACGATGGACGTGGAACATTTTACGCGCGAAAGCAGTTACTGTTTTTAGTGCGACTTAGCCATCGCAGTTCTGTCCATCTGTCTGTCCGTCCGTCTGTCACACGGGTGGATCAGTCAAAAGCCTATTGCTGGTTTGTAGCATTGCACCAACATGCTCAAACTTTGTGCAGTTAGCCTGACTACCAGCTACTATAGACCTGGACACATAATAAAATCTGGTGTCAGTCCAGCTCGGACTGCTAATAACTTTTTTTCGATTTTTTTTCTGGTGATTCATGTGCTAGGAAGTATCGATTAATTTAACTTTTAAAAGTGACTCAAGCTTTTTTTTTTCTAAAATCCGGTTTATCAGCAAGCTAGAAGGCATTATATAAATAACATGGTGAGCTGTTGATCTAAGAAACTGGAAGGAATCTTAGGTGTTAGTGTACATTCAAATAGGCTGATTCTAAAGGGTGGGCCGGAAAAAAGAAAGTCAGTGAGTTTACTGGCTATTGTCATTTTGTAGATGACCATTTAATTTACCAAATTTATTAAAAATGAACACAAAATAAAATATAATGTTAAGAATATCATGACGTGGATTTCTGCCACACTTGGTGCAGATGAATCACTTTTGGCGGGCATGGTAATTACGGTGTTCCATTCGGTAAGATGCATACAGTTGACGGGGGTATTATGGCTTACAACATTTTTTTCATAGGGGAGAGTTAGCTGTGTGTTACAGTTTGTGGCAAAGATTGGGAGAGAGTCAAATTTGTGTGGTCAAAAGAACCTTGACATTTTTGAATGGCCCCCAAATTAAAATTGGTCTTTTTCCACTTATATTAATGATTACATTACGGCCTACCTACTTGTGTTGTTTTGCAGCACAATGGAACGACCGCAGAGAAACACAAAAATGACAGCCAAGTACAAAGCCTACTCCTATGGTTTGCGCATGCTAAATGCCTCCCTCACACAAAAACAACAGTCAAATGAGTTGCAGCAGTCGAAACAAGCAGCTCCAACAGCACTAGAGTCTGGTAAGATGCAGCAGTCAGATCAGCCAGTTCCCAATGAAGTACAGACTAGTGAGATAGTAGAGATGCAGCACTCAGAACAGCCAGATGCCGCAGACTTAGTGTCCGGTGAGATGCAGCACTCAAATCATCATCATCATCATCATCGACAACCGTGGGCTCAATGCCCGTTGGTGTCTGACGCCATTCTTACTATCGCCGCCCACCGCTGCCTATCTAGGGCAGCGTGGCTTAACTCCTGCAGGGTTGTCCCACACCACTGCTCAATGTCATCTGACCATTCTCGGTGAGGCCGTCCTCTTTTGTTTGAACCATCCATCATTCCG
>Ga0209367_1013703_pt1 | contig 10398 bp, 7 predicted proteins | sample WorMetLIZISLAND2_FD_187412 | JGI IMG/M metagenome (GOLD analysis project Ga0209367, IMG submission 187412) | Marine gutless worms symbiont microbial communities from Max Planck institute for Marine Microbiology, Germany - Olavius geniculatus... ...
TTGAAGAGCTGGAACTGCCAAAATAGAAATCTGTTATCAAATTTAAGAGATGGCAGAGAATGGAATGGACTCGGGTCTTTAATACATCCAGATACTTTGGATCAGCTGGAAGACGGCTACAAAAGTAAACAACAACAGACGTGATTAAGATAAAAATTATGACAATCTGCACTTGAAGATCTACAAATGACACAAGAAAAAAGCAGATGCATAGAAATCGGGATTGCCCTCTTTGGATCCAATTCAGAGTGTTCTCCAAAGTGGATACCAATTTACTACTGCCAAGGAGCGGCAGACCAAGCCACGGTAACACTTGTAGGAATAGGCGGAATCACGCCAATGCCGCCGAAAAAGTCCAACACAAGGCACTTCCGTGGCATGTCATCTATCGTACTTGTATTGTACTTGTCATCAAGCTGCTCGGTTCGTAAAAATCTATTCATTTTCGGACGGCACACCCAATTCGAACCATAGCTAAAAACTGACAACGGGATAAGCTTTGCCGCTCCGTGGGACGTTCAAGAACCAAAAAGCTTTCAGCTTCAGGGGGCTCTGCCCCTGGACCCCGCTGGGGGCTCTGCCCCCAGACCCCCGTTATAGGCTCGCGCTCCACGCGCTCGCCATAGCCCCGGCCAGTGCTTGCTCCACCAACTTTCAAACACTTCCAACGCCCATGCAGGATGCAAAGTTTTACAGTCCAAATAGTTGCCACGCCAGTGCCTCAAAATGAGAAAAAAGTGGTCCATTGCCAACATATGCAGCTGACCTCCCCTAGAGCTGAGCAACCGTGACCTTTGAGCTTCTGACCTGAAAACTGACATGGTTACTCCAGCCCTGGGGAGCGTTCATGCCAGTTTTGGGTTTTCCATGCTTTTCTTTTTGAGTTAGGAGCCTGAGCGCGTAAGGACAGACAGATAGATAGGGATTGCAATCCCGGGATCCCGAATCCTGGCTGTTTTCACCGATCCCGAATCACGGGATTGGCGGAGGCGTCCTAATCCCGAGATTTTGGGATTACAAAAAATTCGTTAAAATTGTACTTTTTGCGTGTCAAATAACAGAAATAAGAATTTTAGCCGTCTGATGAATAAAATATTTTATGAGTGGCAGAGTACTAGGCTACTCTGTGTTGCGCACTGTAATTTGTATTTTAACGGTCATCGTCACTCTGTACAGTTCGGACATACTTTCCATAGGGGCCTACACAACATCCTATGCATGAAATAATTCAATTGTGGATATCAAAATGATGACCATTCTGTAAGCCTAATCCCGAAATGGGATCCCAGGATTGCAAATTTCTCAATCCCGAATCCCGGGATTGCAATCACTACAGATAGACAGACAGGCAAGTTTCAGTTTGCAGCTTGCAGCCTATTAGGACAATCAAATAACAAGTAATGTAGCGAATATGTGAGGCGACCGTCACTGTGACGATTGCTCCATGCATTCACTGCATAACAATTTGTCAAAAGCAAAAATTCATCTATTTTCATCTACACTTGAATGCTTTCACACTATCATCAGTGAGTGAGTAAGGTTTAACGCCCCACCAAACACAGTATAGGTCATTTCGGGGACGGCCTTTGCAAGCAAAATTGCACATACACATAATAACGGAACAAAAAGTTTTTAACCTTTACAGAAAGTTTAACCTTCATAAAACACAAAAAAACGACGGAAACCTAAAATTGTAAGAACTGCTGATTATAGTTGTGCACATGTATCGAAAATGGCAGTTCTAGTAATCTTCCCTGTTATCCTCCAGACAGTCATCAATCTCATAATGCTGTCTATTGGAGGACAAGGGCACAATAATCACGTGACATGACAGCACTCCACCATGCAAGCACTATAGGCCCCTGGGTGGAAGCCACCGGCTGTCAAATAACAGTGCAACATAAAGGTAAAGAAGAGGTAAAGATCGTCATTTTATATAGCGCATCGTCGCGAACACGCCTCTAATGCACTTTCGTCACTGACCAGAGCCACCAGCCGCACGGTCACCGTGTGCAGCCTGCAGACACAGGCTGGCGCAGCGGCTGGCTACGCAGCCCCAGTCAGCTGTACTAAGGTCCCCACCTTCCGTAACCCATATAAATGGGTTACTACTCATTTAACCGACCCCGGAGGGATGGCAGGCTGAGTTGGCCTGGTTGGTTGACTGATAGCGGATGCTTTATCCACAAAGTGGTCAAACGGCCATCCACGATCCATCAATCTAGCATAGGATAGGGAAAGTTCGCCGGCCAGGACCGACGTTTTTACCACTATGCTACGCCACCGAACATAAATCGTTAATGATCACTCACAATCAACATCAACCAGTGACGTATTTGCCAAACACTATTTAGAAATGTGAGAATGGACATAATTTCACGTATACATTGTCAAAAGTGCTGAACCAATATTTGTGCTTAAAATTGCTCAATCTGTATCAAGCTGCAAGATACATACTGTATTCAGCTACAGCTTATAAGCAGGAATAGATACTTTCTGAAAACATTTGTCTGATATTTTTACATTCAAAGGGGACAGGTACAAGTAGTAATTGCAATTCCATGATCCTATATCCCTAAATTTCTTAATCCTGTATCACAGGATTGAGAAATCTATCCTAAAATGGCAATCACTAGGTACAAAGCTTGCCTAAATATGCCACTGAGATCAACAGAAATGAGCAGGCTAAGAGCAGATGTCACTTATCATCATCAAATGAAACATATGACACACAGGTTAAACACATCAACCTATGGTTCGGTAGGTGTGACAGCATTACACAGACTCAAGGCACATACTAGAGTTAAGTGAAGGTATGGCACGTTAGTCCTTTGTGCTAAACAGTACAGTGTTGCCACTGGATTTTCGAGCCTGAAGTCCGATAAATCACAGGCAGTGTACATTGTCTTTGGGAACTTGGCTCGTGGCTAGGCAACAGTATTAGCAAGTGGTCCGATCAGTAGTAAAAGTTGAGACCATTTTAGTTTGTCCACACAGTCAAGCGTGATATGCCGTGTGCCATGCCTACGCTCCACCCTCTCCACCCTGGTACGTATAACACATAATGTCCAAAGACAGCTTGCACGATGTCACAGTCGTGTGGAGTATGCTAAAGAAAGAGGGTGTAACTCAGTATATACAATAACCAGTAGTGTTGTGCGATACCTTCGATACCTCGATAAGTATCGTGAGTATCGACGTTTCGATACCAGTATCAAAGAGGTCTCGATATATCATGATATATCGTGGTGCCACAATACTGCCAAGTATCGTGACATGACGATAAAAGCTTCAATACCACGCAATCACTCTATTGTTGACAACTGCACAATGCATGACAGCAATGAAAAAAAGCATGTCACATTAAAGCCAGTCTTGTAAACTAGTGATAATTTTCCACGAGTGGGCTGGATGAGTGTTCTATAAGAATGGTGCATCTCTGCTAGTTCACTGTGGCATTTCGTGAACGTGGTGTGGTGGGCGCGCACCGCGCATGCTCTATGTGGCCGCAGACGCAGGGGCGCAGCGCATGCACAGGCCGCTGTCACTGTCAGTCACACTGTGATAAAGCCAACATAATAGGATTGGGAAGCTCAGTCTAACTGGACATGTTGTCTTAGATGTACATTGTAGAGCCTAAATGAAAAATTTAGGCCGTCGTCAATCAGTTACGACAAAAATATGAGAAATGTGTCTCAGTCGCTAAAGCTGTCGACACTTGGCCCTGGCCCTTGGCAGATGGAGTATCATGATGAATAGACAAGAATGGTAGGATAACTTTTAGACAGTAGAACACTATCACTACTCTACGAGTTCGCTGAAGGGGCCGACTGAGCGCAAGACAGATAGCAGGACAGCAGGGGGTTGACTAGCAGGCCTGCCGAGAGCCACAGCGGGGCTCAGGAAACATTCTTGTGGGGCCCTATAAGAGTGGTGTCACTCTGCAGAGCGAGCTAGAATACTGAATACATTCATTCATCCAAGAAAACAGATTTGTTGCAAAATAACTGATGACTGACATTAGTTCAATTCAGATACTCCATTCTGCCGTAAAACATAAGCTTAGTAAATATACTTTTGAGCGACAGTGGGGCCCCTCAATGGCCTGTGGACTAATGTTTCATATGCATTTCTGGTATCGCGATATAACTCGATACCTGAGATGGTATCGTTATCGTGGCTCCAATTTCAGGTATCGCACAGCACTAATAACCAGTACACCTAGCAGTATTTGTATGTACAATATTATCTGGTTGATACACAAGCAAGCATGCATCTCTTTAGTTTCATCCATATGCAACCAACCAAGCATGCAAACCTACACATTTACCATCTAGCAACAGTTAAAAAATGTTTTACGATTGAGATTTTATGAAAACAGAGGCACAATTAGCTCTATGCAAAATCTCAGCATTATCTTTCTCACCATGATTAAGTACCATTAAACGTCAAACACTGGCTTCTATTAAAACACATGACCTAAACCCCGGCTTGTAACTAGTCTCAGGTAACAAAACAAAGCTTGTAACAAATGTCTCAGGTGTAACTAATGATTGCAATCTCGGGATCCCAACCATTTTAGCCGATCTCAAATCGCGGGAGTGGTGGCATCCCATTACCATAATTTTGAGAGTACAAATTTTTTTACTAAATTAGTCATCTTCAAGTGATGATAAAATAATTTTAGCCATCTCATAAACATTATTCATGCATGCAAGATTGCTTTCTGTGTACTGTAAGTTTCATTTCGATAGTCACAGCAAAGATGGTCACTCCCTACACTTACTGGTAGTGTGGCCTACTGCATCCTACGCATGAAGTACGTAAGTCTAGTAAGACTACTAAAGGGATAGTAAATAATGATTAATTTGCAAACCTAATTCCGAAAATGGGATTAGGGATTACAAGTTTCTTAATTGCAGATGCCAGGATTGATATCAATACCAGGACTGTAATCACTACTTGTAATAGACAAAAAGCTTGAGCGAGAAGTTTTACGAAATATGACTCTGTATTGCATTCCTGCAGCATTTGTGCAACAGTGATAATTGATATATTCTAGATTACAGTAGCGATGACAAAATTTTAGCCTGATATTATCATTACTAGTCATTGATGGCTACAGCCTCAATGTACTAAAGTTTGACAAACAAATTATAATTCTGCACAATTATATATACAATCATAGAATCCACAAGATCTGACAGCAGAAATTAACTCTTTGTACTCTAAACAACCATAAACACAACATCACAAACTCTAGGTTGTACAGTTGCAATGTGTCAAGCACATACCCTAAAAATTTCCGAAAGTTTAACGATTTATGCAATTCTTAACCATTTTTTTGGTTCGCCAAGTACCTCAATAACTCATACTATTAAAGACCAACATCAAGCACACCTGTATAATTGTTCACTTTAAAATTATTACAGTTTTTAAACTTCCAAACACCATCAAAATAATAGCTTTTTTGCCGATTATTGCTGAGTAAACTCAATGTCTTGCACTAGGTAGTTTGTGGATTTACAAAATGAAAACCGAAAAAAATGAAAGCATAGGCGCGTTTCACACTTTTTATTTCTCTGAGATGCTACATAGAATTCGTGTTTTCGCACCTGCCTTTTTTTCTGAGATTCTCAGAGAATCTCTGAGAATTTCAGAGAAATAAAGTGTGAAATGCGCCTCATTTGTCACCTCTGCTACAATGCCTACATGCATGTTAGACAAACCCAATCACATACAAATGAGAAAAGATGTTGGCATTGAGTGTCGTAATAATAAATAATTTATAGATCACCATCCATCCATCCAGTTACCAAGCGTCTCAGGTGTTGACAGTAAATTAGGTCACTGCGTAAGCTGCGACTGCACACTGCATCATTTTCCTCAGGTTGTCGACATCCAATGACTTTCAACATTTGACCATTTGACATGAAAACTGGTACAGCAATTATCTTACCCACACCGATTTTGGAGATTTTCTAAGTCTTGATTACAAGTTTGAAGACCGCATGAGATAAATGAATGGACAAGAGACATAATGCGGCCAACAGAATAGTCATATAGTCATATAAATAGTGCATTACGACACATATATCATTATGAACATTAGTAATATTAAATCGTTAGAATTTCACTGGTTTCATACACTACAAACATGCAATTTGCATCTAAGCTAGACTAGGAACAAGGCAATACAACCAAGCATGACCTAGCATACATGATCTAGCATACATGGTACCATAAGAACAGTTGAATGAAATCCGGACAGCTTTCATGTACATTCATTCAATATCGATGACACCTAACTAACCATGCAAAACTGAATTGGAACAAGAAGCAACAAGACTCCATAATGAACCGATTTGTGATGCTTAGGCCCATGACACACGATCCAAGGTCTGCCGACCAGACACTGGTACCAGTAACATTGCTCGTCATGCATTCCGTTACCAAATTTTTCTGGTGCCAGAAACTGGGGTCAAGTAGAACATGTTCTATTCCTCACCAGAAACTTGGGATCACATAAGTCAGAAGCAGTGCTGTCATTGGCCGCTGAGGTTTGCCTGTATCATTATGCAGGGCATCGTGTGCAAATTAAATGGTGCTACATATTTATTCACTACTATTTACTGCATTAATTTTTACCAAGATTTTTTACTGCATTTATTAGTAGAGTGAACATCAGAAAATGAAAATTAAATCATGCTTTTTGACTGCATTTAACTGTCACCAAGCGAATAAGCACAACAAAGCTAAACCAGTGTAATTACAACGTGAAATAAGTTTCCACAACAGTAAATACCTTACGCATTATGCTTTTCAACTGATTGCAGCATCCCAGTAAATGTCGCCATAGCAACGAATCGTATCATATCAACTATCGATACGAAATATTCTATTTCATTTATTCACTAAACACTTGAACACTACAAAGTATAAACTTCTGATTGTTATTGATAAATAATGATTGAGCATCGTGATTGGAATCTTATTTTAATGCTCAACCTGTGGCATTTTAACCAACAAGGCGAACCAGTGGAATAGGAGATGCCATGTTTCTGGAGCCAGTTTCTGGTACCAGAAGCTGGTCACCAGAAAATTGGATTGTGTGTCATGGGCCTTAGTGATTGATACAGTTCCCTCAATGAAACTCAACAACTAGAACACAGTGAGACAAAACATACAATTACCCATCAAATCACTCAAATAATAATGTGACTAAGAATGACTCAACATAAACAATAAGATCCATAAACACAAAAAAATAATCACACTACAAATAACATGAAGATCTCCAATGATTCTGTACACAAAGCCAAATGTAGAAAATTTACAATAGTAGCAGTGATGTCCGTGCATAATCAACGAGAGCTGCGAAAATTAACGATTTACAATTGATTACTAGTCGATTAGAATGTAAGTAACATTTTAAACTTATTAATATTACTAGTCTGCACATTATGCAAGACATGTCGTCAAGATTAGTGCTTTTGTACTGCGTCTTGTAGTTTGTACTTTGTGATCAGACTGCTGATTTGACTACGCATATATGGACTGCATCACTATCAGTTTTTTTTGTTCAGATTAGCTTTAGTTCATTAAAGATAACAACTTTTAATAGTTGAATTCTAAGATTTTTGTGATCTTTTAGACAATGAATGGACAAAGTTAATCAAATAACTGACCAATCTAAGTTACTTTTGGAAATCAGCACCAGCCCCAGTGAATGTGTGGACAGTGATGACAAATGTGACTGAGCTGTTATCTAGCTGGTTTCATAAGTCATGAGTAGCGCAGCGTCGACTGGCTCCATGCAGGAAGGGCAGGTGAACGATCGCATCAGCCAGTCGTCAATGCAGTCTTTGTGGTACGTATGAACGCAGGGCAGATAGCGAATGGCATCACCGACGACAAACTCATTCATGCAAATCACACACCTTCACAAACACCATGCACATGGCAGCTAACATTACACACGCAACAACCTTCTGTCTCAAATAAAATCAAACAGCAACAGTACAACTAAAAATATAAAATTTACTTAGTCTTAGACTTAGTTCCTCCCGTGCATCAAGGCACACTGGGCAGCAGTTTTTCACCAGAATGAAAATGTCAGACGCCAGTGTATTTGCCAAGTCCCACGATATACGAACTCGTCGTAAGTCATCTTGGAATGTTCTTCTCCACGTCTTCTTTGGACGACATGTTTTGCGTGTTAAATATAAAACTAGAAATTTGGGGCAAAGCCCAACGTGAGTCCGCCCGGCGCCCTAAGTCCAACTGGAAGGAAATTAGGGGTGGGGGTAAAATTTCCTCGGCACCAAAGTCACGTGGCCCGAACTCAAATGCATTGGCATACGCCGAACGTGCATTGTCGACTTAGGGCAGGTCAACATGAGCGCTTATAACTTTGTTCGTAGTGGACTGAATTTCACCAAATTTTTTTGGTTCAACGCCCAAAGGATCCTTCTCCTCAACGCCATTTAGATTTTGTCGCTGTCTTCATCGGTTTCAGAGACATTCGCGGTCAAACTCGAAAGTTGTCGTAAAACGTACTAAATTTTGGACATTTTTTGCCCTCCCAAATTTTAAGGGGGGCGGTACCCCCAAAAGTTGTACGTGCGTTAACACCCCAACCTAGAGGCACATCAAGTGCCAAAGTTTCGTTGGGCTACACCCCCTAACTCCGAAGTTATAAGCGCTCCTTTATTACATTTTAAGCCAATTTTTGACCTTCCTTTCAAAAAATTTGTAAGGGGGGCCCCAGTCCCCGGTGGAGGGTGCACTAGTAAGACTTAGTCATTTTCTACCGCGTGTAAAAATTTGGGGGCGCAGCACCCCCTAGGGGCCGAAATATGGTCTTCCGAATAATGCGACTTAGGGTAGGTCAAAATGAGCGCTTATAACTTTGTTCGTAGTGGACGGAATTTCACAAAAATTTTTTTGTTCAACGCACAAAGGATCCTTCTCGTCAACGCCGTTTAGATCTTGTCGCTATCTTCATCGTTTTCAGACATATTCGTGGTCAAACTTGAAATTTGTCGTAAAACGTACTAAACTTTGAACGTTTTTTGCCCTCCCAAATTTTAAGGGGGGCGGTGCCCCCAAATTTCGTACTTGCGTTAACACCCCAACCTAGAGCCGTGTCACGTGCCAAAGTTTTGTTGGGCTACACCCCCTAACTCCGAAGTTATAAGCGCTCCTTCATTGCATTTTAAGCCAATTTTTGACTCTCCTTTGAAAAAAGTTGTAAGGGGGGCCCCGTCCCCGGTGGGGGTGCGCTAGTAAGACTTGGTGATTCTCTAGCGCCTGCAAAAATTTGGGAGCGCAGCACCCCCTAGGGGCCAAAATACGGTCTTCCGAAAAATGCGCTTTCGGTGGGTACAAACTCACATCTAGATCTCCAAGGTTACTGGATCGATCTTCACCGGACTTGTTTCGCCTAACGCGGGAGGAATAGCTGTCGAACGAGTAACTCACCGATTTTGAATATCTTCATCTTTTTTGGAGATATTCGCTGCCAAACTTCGAAGTCGACCGAAATCGGGCCAAATTTTGCATGTTTTTGGCCCCTAAAAATTTTTTGGGGAGGCTCCCCCAAAATTTTGGACCGGGATTACAAAAATTGAACGCAGCACCGAGCATTGTGCAAAATTTCGCGCCGATCGGCCAATGGAGCTCGGAGATTACGCGGCGAAAAAAAAGAAAAAAAACCACAGCAAAACATAAGTCCTTCCGAAAACTATCGTTTTCGGGCAGACTAATTATCCACTTCTTTTACAGCTAGCTTTAACTCTTGCAAAACTAGCCAATATTTTGAAAGTTACTCAACGTTGGAGCAGAACTTTCACACACCAAATGCCTATCCAGTCATAATACCAACCACGTCTGCAACAGTTATTAGTCCACCCGAAAACGATAGTTTTCGAAAGGACTTAAGTTTTACCCGTGATGTTTTATTGCAACGCGAGATCTCCGAGATGCGTGGGCCGACCGGCGTGAAATTTTGCACGATGGTCACTACTAGGCCCTATTTTATAATGCCAGTCCAAAATTTTGGGGGCGCACCCCAAAAAAATTTCAGGGGCCAAAAACATGCAAAATTTGGCCCGATTTCAGACGACTCGGAAGTTCGGCGGCGAATATCTCTGAAACGGATGAAGATATTCAAAATCTGATTTCTACTTTATCGACCGCGATTCCTCCCGCGTTAGGCGAAACAAGTCCGGTAAACTTTGGTCCAGTGACCTTGAAGATCTCGATGTGAACTTGTACCCACTTAAAGCGCATTTTTCGGAAGAACAAATTTCGGCCCCTAGGGGGTGCTGCGCCCCCAAATTTTTACACCCACTAGAGAATGACCAAGTCTTACTAGCACATCCCCCTCTGCAATGG
>Ga0209367_1013704_pt1 | contig 10398 bp, 4 predicted proteins | sample WorMetLIZISLAND2_FD_187412 | JGI IMG/M metagenome (GOLD analysis project Ga0209367, IMG submission 187412) | Marine gutless worms symbiont microbial communities from Max Planck institute for Marine Microbiology, Germany - Olavius geniculatus... ...
CCTCCCCTCCTCTCTTCCCCTCCTCCCTTCTCTTAGAAGTAGGACTCCTAAAATCCAGCTAGCTCCCCAAGTGTCCCAACCAAAATCGAATTTGGTGCATTACAGCTTTAAAATGTGCAATCTGGCAGCAACAATTTTAATTAATTTTCTTAGAATAAACTGACTAAATTAGCAATTTTAGTGTAGTTTAAACGCATACTTATGATTTGTCTGGGAGATTGGAGGGGACCTGAGCCCTGAGTATGTATGCCACCACAATATAAAGCAGCTATTATGTGACGCAGCAATCAGACATACTTCGTCGGCACCAATGTGAAACCACGATATGTCAGGATGTGCACTGATTACTTGATCGATCATCTGCTTTATCACTGTCATTGAACCTGCAATGCAATGCAAAAGTCGTGAAAATAACAGCACCTAATAAAAATGAAAAACATATCACTCCAGTATATTTACTTAATGACAACTCTTCTGTGCTCTTGTTCAGACCGTGTGTGATTGATATGATCATTTTAGACTGCATTTGCATGATGTAAATAAATTTTATTCATACTGAATTTGATAAGACTTTTTTATTGCTCTTATTTTGTTGGATATTTAGATTTTCCCGTCTTTAGTGTACTTATTGTACGATATTAGGAATGATAACAGCAACAAATTCAATCGAAACACTCAACAGTCAACAACTCTATAAAAAATCACTATTATTTCCACTTACCTGCCCCATGCTTGGAGCTTGAAGCTACAACTCAAAACTTCTCATTCACCTAATGCCGCATTTAGCAAATGCTTTATATCAATGCAATTTCTGCTACATTTATTGTAAGATGCCTCTGAGAAATGGTTAAAAAATAAATTAATGGGTGTCCTAGCAAACAGAGATGATAATGTGACATTAAAGATCTCCCAACTTCTACTAAAAAATTAAGAAGCAAAATTTTCGAAGGCTGGATGCCCTTTCTGTCCCTCAGAAGAAAAGTAAAAAAATTATGCACAATGTAAAACCCACTCTGAATGGTCAGTCATTGGTCACCATCTCACTACTAACAGTCAACATAAAGTTGATGTGAATAATGATATTATCATAAAGCTAAGCCCCAGCAATACAATAAAACCATAAATTTTATTCAAAACTAAAGCAAGCAATTTAAACAGAAGAATGGAAACCTGGATTTAATGAGCAGACAGTCATCGGACAGTTGGAGACTTCGCGCAGGTGTCGAAACTTGTCATGCTTCAACACAAACTGACCACATGCACAAAGTGTACGAGATAGAGCTAAACAAGTGATACCCTTTTCAACTATGTCAACTACAATACACCAGATATGGATATCATTTCAACAAATCTAACATCTGCTATTAATCATTTACAATTTAGAGGTGGCCATTTATTTGAAAACATTTCCAAAGTCTTTCAAAATCCCAATGTTTCTCTATACGCAAGTTGCGAGCCATACAGCATTCACTATCAGTTACTCCAGCCAACATGATTCTATTCATACAAAACAGAACTTGCTTACACTGACAGATGAAGAACAATGTCATTTATGTAAATGACATGCAACTAAACAAAAACTAAGTGAGTGAGTGAGTGAGTGAGTAGGGTATAACGTCCCACCCAACACAGTATAAATCATTTCGAGGACAGCCTTTCCAGACAAAACTGCACAGACATATAATAATGGAACACGAAATTAAACTGATTGAAATTACAGAGTGGGCCATAAAAACCGTCCCCTATCATTCTGTTTAAAATGTTACTGCATTTGTTTATATGGACAAAATAACACACCATATAAATTGCTAGTCTGTTCTGCACATATTAGTGTCAAAACTTAATGAGTACGTCAAAATGTTACTAACAAATAACACGATAGAATCAAAGCGCCCCAACTGTACTATATCACAATGGTGAAACACAAATGGGAATACATGCTTGCGTATGCCTAAGTAAAACGGCGAAAACTTCACACAACAACAAGACTGTCAAGTAAACAACTGTTCAGTGTGCCCTCCGTGAACTTTAATCACAGTTTTCAATTTCAGTCGCTACTGATCAATGGCTTTGTTGATAGTTGTTGATCGAGACTGGCCCAGCAGGTACACACTCTGTCCTCCAAACCCACGATCAGAACTCTGTAACATCTTGCTGCAAAGAACCCCAGACAGCATAATCGAGGGGGTTTATGTCCAGACTGTTTGGCAGCCACACAGAAGGCTCGATGAAGTTGGGTACATTCTGCTGCAGAGAAACTTGACTGTTAACTTCACCCAGTGCGAATGATGTTATACTGTTTTCCCCGTTATGTTTCCTGTAGAGTTGGGTTACTTTCATCTATTTTATCCCATTACAAATTATTGAAAATATTTGCACGAAATTTGCACATGTTACTTGGAACTGATTATATTTCAACGTGCATTATTCATTTTAAATGTACATTACTCTTGAAAGACACAATTAGCTGACATGTAGGGGACGGTTTTTTATGGCCCACCCTGTACAATGCATCTAGCAAGAGAGAAAACTCACATTCCGAAAAGGTATCACTTTTGGTCTACACAGTACATATATGGTGATTCAGTTTATTATGCTAAATGCTGATGCAAACAGCACAACAAATTATCTGACACTTGTGTAAACAGATCAGACCAAAAGTTCAGTTGAAACTGTCTCAAAACTTGACAAAACCTGCCAAATATAATCAACAACTTATAAGACCGCATTGGAAGACATAACTCGAACAATGGGTGACACAGCAAACTTAACCCATCTTGTGACTCACATTAAGCTAATACAGACAATGATAATTTGCTGTCAGAGAAATGCGACAGATAAACAAACCTCAAAATGGCCAAATGTCTGAATCAAAGGAATAACAATGAGATCGTTTTTCTTAGCAATCGTCTGCAGCTGTTCAATTTCAGCAGCGCTGCACATGTGCAGACACACATTAGTCACACGTCAAAAACAACATCAACAGCTATAACCATTCAATAATTGGTTTTAGATAACTAAACTCTTTCAGGTTTAAAAAAACTCACTTATTTTAGCTTTTTTGAAACCTATGACTAACAATTTTGTAAAAGGTTTACTTCATAAGTTGACATTATTAATTTGATCCTCCCATAATTTACAGAAAATGAAGTAAGATGGAAAATGGTTCATAGAGTGTTCTTCTTGAGTACCGCAATTTTTTTTTTAGTTTTTTGTACCCTAAAACCCAAAATCTTACAAGCACCTCTGTATCTTTGGACTGCATGACACTATATAAATGTCCCCTAAAAATGTAATTTCTTTCAGCCTTTGCTACAACAGAGTTGTTCATACAATAAAGGTAAAGGGAGCTAAGCTACGTAAGCGGGGTGCTCATCTCCCACTCGTTCATACAATAGCCTATTTAATAATAGTACCACCTACATTGTGTCTCAAAAAAACATCCCAAACATTTTCGATTGTAACTTAAAGAAGGATTATCAGATTTTAATAATTTTTGGTACAAATATTCCTGAGACAACTTACCATTGAATAAATGTTCAATTTCCCACCTTACCCATAATCTGTTTGTGCACTACCTGGGGAAAACAGAACCAACGAATATTGCTTTTTACCCAATGCAGTATTATTGCTTAATCTAAATAATGCACAAAAACATATTTTGTAAACTTTCTTCACACTTTGACTAACATTTCATTCAAGTGTTTCGTTTTCTAATTGCCTACAGCAAACTTGCTTGAAATGTGGGCGCATTGTGCGAACACAGGCATGGAGACACTTTCCACATTCATTGACACCAGTATCGATAATGTTCTGCTTCAGACAAATCCAGACTTCACCAGTCACTTTTTGAATTCATAAACCTGAACGTCATCTGGTAGACACACTGCTTTATGACAGTCAAACCTTGTAATTGACTGGCTGTTGCGGGCCAGAGATCTGGATAGATAGAATTCATTGGAGTTTTTTCATTCACTTCAACACAATTTGCTTGGTCAGTTTTCCCCAGGTAGTGCAAGAGCAGAAGTTGGGTGAGGTGGAGACTTAAAAAATCATTCAATAGCCAGTGGTGTCAGAAATATTTAGACCAAAAATTATTAAAATCTGATAATGTTTCTTCCAGTTATGATGGTTAGTGTCAGGAATGTTTTTTTCACGTTTTTGCGTATTTCAGCACACATTTTGCTAGGTCAGCATTCTCTTGGTAGTGCAGAAGCAAACACTGGGTGAGATGGGAAGCTGAATAGTCATTTGATGGCAATTTGTGTCACGAATATTCACACCAGAAATTATTAGAATCTGATAACTTTTCTTGAAGTTACAATCGAAAATGCTGGAAATGTTTTTTTTGAGACACAGTGTAAAAATGCAAATAAATTCTTCACAAAACTGGAAAATAGACAGCCAGAGCTTTATCTCCAAAATGCAACAAATCCCATACAAAAAGTTTCAAAAAATGTCAGGGACATAATTGAAACTATCCCTGGACTAGCAGGACTGTGCTCCAGACCCAAGAATTTAAAAAAAAATAAAACCAAAAACCAAGAAAGAAAAGACACACGTTGTTAAACATACATCAATCTCTAAATTTTGCTAGTCAGTTGATTATTTAGTAGTAGCAGCCGACAGCAGGCAGACAAACATCAAGACACACTGGTTACATCAACAGTGGCATAGCTGTAGACAGCTGAAGGAGACAACCTTTAACTTCAGTTCTACCAAATGTTTTACACTGTTTTCAAAGACAAGCTTCGGAAAATTCAGTCGTCAGTTAAAGTCTTTAACTTGAAGATACTCAGAAACTTATTAGGTCATTAAGTTACTGGGGCATTTTGAGTGACCAAAATGATGCTAATTTTGGTTAGCTGCAAAGCTGCACAATGTAGTACTGGTTGGTAAATTTTTACTTGCTGTGTGCCACTTTTTCAGTTTGCCTATACAACCTATATCAACCGCATATCTCAACCTCAAACTCCAAATTTCTAGCTATGCCTACATGCTACCTGAATGCATTTGGCGCAGCCAAGTCCGCTAAGTCGCCAGTGTACGGAAACATGTCTTCGTATTCCACCAACAGACCGGTCGCTCCCCACTTGTGCAGCATTGGGAACAGCTGCAGCAACACATCACACCATCAGCTTCTGCTTACATCAACAAAGCAGTGAGAGATTTTCCTTTCTAATACACATAGTACTAGAAAATCTTTCACCAGTGACGTACACAGAATTTTGCAACTAAGGTTCAACCTCTGCAGTAAAAATCACGCATTTCATTGTATAAAACTCTACTTGTAAAAGTGGTAAAAGCTGGCATGAAATCAACTTTAATCCCCAAGTTATAATTGTTATTCTAATAAAGTTTATGCTATATGGAGGTTTAAAATTCCCAAATAGCGCTATACCAAATACCCCTATATACATGTGTGATTCCACACTGTTGTTGGCCAATGGGCATCAAAAAGGCAAAATCCTGCTCAAGCACTACTCACTCTGAAACATGGTCATGTATGTCTGAGATTACACAGGACTACAGTAATAAAAAAAATTAAAAAATAACCAAATATAAATAGAAAATATCATCTACAAGAAATAACAAATGCACATACCCAGTCATAATACGACAGCTTTGGAGGAGCTCCCTTCAAATCCAGATGAACAAGCCTTGCACACAACAATCAGAATAAGCATTGTCACTATCAGCAGAAGCAGCAGCAGCAGCAGCAGCAGATATCATTCCAAATCCATATCCACAATTACTAGCTACAACGACAGAATGTGAACCCAAAACAGATCCTGCTTCATGTAAAACCTGGCTTCTATTAAAAGTTTTATCATACCAACATTGTTCAACGTTAACAAATCTGCTTTCCGAAAACTGTGTCTCACTGGTTTCAGAAATTTGTACTAAGTTCTTTTAAAACCTGATCTATTACAGATCACACAAGCGGCAGAAACTGCCTTTAGACTCTATCAATGAAATGTGCCTATCATTTACCTATGCTCGGTCGATGATGCTGTTGATTCCATCCTGTATGATCTGCAATAGCAATTCACCTTCTCAGTCAAAATAACCACACATAAACTAACAAGTTGCTAGCAGTTAATCAGTAGACATCTTCACACATATATTAACTAATAGCATATACACTTGTGCATAAGTCAATCTATGTAAAAGTCAACCCCGCATTTAGTCTGTCTGCCAATATCATAGCTGATAACTGATAGATGTTTTATTAGCTAAGACTGGTCAGGAAAATGAAGTACAATTGTTAGCCATCTGGTTGAGCATACCATGTGGCATGCTGCAGCCAGTGTTTGATGTGACCTTATGATGCCATGTGCCTCAAAGGGGTCAGTGCCGATGGCATTAACCTGACACCACAATGGCGCCAGGAAGCGCAAGGTCAGTTGGTCACCAGACTTCATGTACACAATGTCAACTGAGTGTATGGTGGACAGGAGATCGGGGCATGCCTTCATGGCATGTGGGTGGTATAGCAAGTGCACTGCTGTTGCCTGCCCATGTCATCAGCGCTTCTTTCTAACAGCAGTACTAAACTAGTTTACTATAGATGTACATCGCTCACTGACTGGCCAAAAAATTTCTTTGGCGTTGAACCTTGCATACAACTTATAAATGAGTATATAATAAATAAAATGTGCAAAAGTGTAGATAAGATCATGGCCAAAGCCACTTCAATGCTGTACAAAAGCTATATAATTTTGTAAGACTATGGCAATTAACAGCAATCTAACATAACAAAAAAAAATTGGTACAGAATCATCACTGGTGCACAGGTGCAGGTATGAATCCAAAGAGCTGCAATAGCACTCAACCATGGAAATAGGCTATAATAAGCACTTCTGTTAATTGTCCCACAAGTCCTTTCCACTAACAAAAAGCCCAGCTGTCGCTAAGATAGCCAACCATACTGGTTTACAGTGACCATCAAGGTCATCCAAAATTGATTATTTCACTTGAAAGCTAATATGCGACTTCCTATCAATGATCAATAGCAACCTAGGTTCTATCTCATGCCATTTACAGTACATAATACCATAATCTGGCGCCAAACAGTCAAACTGAGTCAAATGTAAACAATGTGTTCAAGTGGCTGACGCGGTGTGACGCAACTCGCTCCTCCCACCCTGCACCAGCTTTACACACTTCTAACCCGGAACGTTTGTGGATGGACTTGGGCCTTACCAGAACGATTAAAAACGCGAAACTTTCGTTCTGGAAACAATAAAAATGACTTAGAGCAGCCCAGACCAGCACAGGGCTGCCCAGACCTTGTAAAAAACATAACCCATGACAACAGCTCGACCGTTACTAAAGTACGGTCGGCTAAAAACTGTTGCTACATGCTTTAATTTAAACCTTGCACTAATTAAATTCTTACTTAACATCATAAATTGTCAACCATGTAAAAAACTATACATATCAGTTGAGTACGCTTGCACCAAATAAATCGCACTTCATGTGTGCTGAATGACCACACTAGCTATTTTGTACCCTGTGAACTTTATCTGGAAGAGTTACTGGTCCACTGTCAGCAACAGTCACAAACAAAACGTTAACCTTTATTGGTGCCCAAAAACTGTGTTGAAAACAACAAGCAACTCGTATAAAGTATGCACACAAATAAGTAACATACGCGATAACAATTAGGAGCTCATGTGTTTACTGTTTACAGTTTTGTTTACATTCGGAACTTTTCCTTTTCCGGTTAACACACGGCTTTCTGGACGCAGGCAGGCAGGTTGCAACTTGCAAGACTTTCGTGTCCACCACAGACTCCACTGATACTTAATACGTCAGCAACAAGAAAATTATTAGACATGTTCGCATTATATTTTTGTTTTTGGAAATTACAACACATTCTGTCCCATTGCTGAAGTACAGCATGGGATGATGGGATCATGGGACAGATTATGCAAGAAGCTCAGCTGGGCAACCATGCGAGATAGACAGGGTTCCTAACTTCCTACTACAGGTCTTCTGTAGCAAAATTCCCAGACTTTTCCGTGACATTTCCAGTCAATAGTCATGGAATGACAATTTCCCTGACCTTATCAAAACAATAACCTATTGCACAATGTCAGAAATGGTACACAATGTGAAAAGGCATTAATGAAGCAATGTACAAAATGACAGAAGCCCTAATCGGGGATCAGAGGGACAAAAACCCCTCTGAAGCTGAAACACTGCTAGCTTTAGTACATTCAATGGAAGCCACAAATTTGCCTGCTTTTTAATATTTGGAGACACAAAAAAATTACAGTAAATCTGCAGTCTGTATGATCCAAGATCATGTCCTGACCTATCGAAAATAATATTTGCCCCCTGACCTTTACCTGACCACACAAATTCCCCAACTTTTTCAGTTTTCCATGACCTGTACTGCAGGAACTCTGGATAGAGGCGTGGTTTCAATGGATTACTCATCGGAATCCATATATTGCAAGTCCAACAGTCACATGACCAATAATGTCACAAGACCCCCCAAATATCAAAATGGTGGATCTAAAATATTTAAGGCTCTGCATCTCTGTAACCGTGCAAGACAGATGTATTATTATAGCATGACCACCTATAGGAAACTACATTCTGAGTCCTCAGTCCAACGGTCACGTGACCAATGACAAGTCCTTATAAAGACATTCACAAAAGAAACCATGCACAAAAACACGTAACGTTTCATTCTGGCTATACCAAAAAGACAATATGTAAATTTTAATCACATGTTGTATTCATCAATGATAGAGCAAGCTTTGAACAGATTATTATAATTATTACATAACGATGCACATGCTGCATAACAGTATTATACATGTATGTACAGTATGATAAGTACTTAATAAAACGTTATTTATAGGCTATAGGCCTATCCGTAAGTGAAATGAATGCATGCAAGAGTTTGAGGGATTGTACTCAGTGTATGGTACGCGGTCGTAATAACGTGAAGAGAGCGCCACTGATCCAATTGCCAACGTGAGCCGGCACACGTTGCAGAGGCTATGAAATTCATAGCCGGCCTTGAGGCCTTAGGCTGCGACCTTTAAGTGGTTGTCATTCACGAGATGTCGCCACGAAGCTGAGCACTATACTGACGAACTTGACAGAATCAGCGAGGAAAGAAAACCCGGCAACTCAACCCCCGCCCCCTCAGGCTGCCCGTAGGGGCAGGCCAGTCGACAGGGTGGGGTAGGGGGGTTAGCTACCCTGGCCTCTGCGACGTTTGGGGGCCCCACCGTCGGCCAGAAATATAAAGTACGCCAGAATGTACCATTTTGAAAAGAAAAATTCAAAAAAATTTTTCCCAGAGGGGCCCCGTGAAAATGTTTTGGGGCCCACAAGAATGTTTCCCCGGGCCCTGCTGTGCCTTTCGACGAGCTTGCGTAGGGGCAGTTGGGGGCACATATTCAAGGCCCAAGGACTCAAATGCCATGGTCGGGGTCCACGATCGTGTAACAGGGAAGGTGCTAGAGGGGACTGACAGACAGACAAACAGAGACAAACAGACTTTCTGCCCATTATAATAAGATAAAGTACCCTGCTATTTCAACATCAGAAATAAAGATTTAGAAATATGGCTGTAGTTGACAAGGAAAAAGACTCAATGAAGTTCATGCAAACTACTTGGAGTGTGCACTGCAGCTGAAGATCACAAAAATCATTTTGAAAGTTCAGAGTCTTTCAGTCATCAATTTTGACACAACTGAAAAGCTTGTCACTAGTGCTTGTTGCGAAAGGCAGCATGCTCATGCCTGTCTGCAATGAAAAACTGGCCAACAGCGGTAAAATAACAACTTTTAAAAGGGTACCGCTCTTTGATGCCCTAGTGCACAGGTTTCCTTGAACCTAGAAAATCGAATCTTGAACCGTCAAAATTTACGTTCAATGCTGAAAATTTTATATGCAGCTTCTCCATGTCTATATCAATTGATTTTGGTATAAATTGCTCTCGAAATGTGTCTCGCAGCCCAAAATCGCCAAAAAAATTAATAAAAATCTCTATTTTGGCGCTCAAAGTCATCCAAGGTCATTGAATTCGGTGGCAATCGAGAGCCAGTGTACGATTTCCTATTAGTGATTAATAGTAACCTAAGCCCTATCTCACACCATTATCGAAATACAGTGACTTATTGGCTGAAAAGCACAAATTTTTCCTATCCCCTCTCATTTAGCGCCCTCGTTCAGGGTAACTCCCTTTGAAATCATGGAAAAGCTGTACGGTTCCTGAAATCAGAGTCTTCCAGGCAGCCGATGTCAGCTACCGAAAGAAAACTCAAACCATGCGCACATATGCTAACAGTTGGAACATGGAATGTGCGCACCATGTGGGCACCAGGCAAACTTGAACTGCTGGAGAATGAGATGGAAAGATATCGCTTC
>Ga0209367_1013705_pt1 | contig 10397 bp, 6 predicted proteins | sample WorMetLIZISLAND2_FD_187412 | JGI IMG/M metagenome (GOLD analysis project Ga0209367, IMG submission 187412) | Marine gutless worms symbiont microbial communities from Max Planck institute for Marine Microbiology, Germany - Olavius geniculatus... ...
CCCAAATACAGCAGTGTCACTGCGATGTTAATGCAATTACGTCTGCCAAGCTTTGATACTGTATTGCATAATGCCAAAGTGTCATTTTGTGCCAGACTGAAGTGTGTTAAGAATGGACTGTTTGATGTTTTAGGCTTACATTAGTGTAACTGTGTTTTCTGTTTTCATGTTTTTTTCTGTATTGCTTTAATGTCTGTCTATCTGCTTATCTGTGTTTCTGTCTGTCTTTTTCTGTTCGTGTTTTCTGCTCGTGTTTATTATGTTTATGGGCCTTGTTGCCTGATACAAATAAATAAATAAATAAATAAATAAAATAATGCTGTCGCTGATTACTTGTCAAGAAATGTATCTTGCGAGAAAATTTGTGTTGCTGTTTCTCGATTATATGTGTGCTGATATGTTTGTTTGCTAATGTTTGTATATATTGAATGTTGTATTTTGTATTGTGCATGTGAGACGTGATATTTTGTATAACAATATGCGCATCAGAACTGGACTGAATTGAAATCTGTATAGCCTATCTGATCGTTAGCGGTCATTGTAACATGTGATGAACGTTACTCATATTATATATAAAAAAACTGCAAGCAATTTATTTAATGTTGTATAACCGCCGATGTAAAACGGCAAAAATCAAAAAGTATAAGCACGAACTAATGCATTTGCTTAGACATTTAATTTGTTCTCAGTAGCCAGATATAAATGCCTAAGCTAATGCATAATGATAACATTAAATGAATTGCTTGCAGTTATTTTTATATAATATTTGCGGTTGTATTAAAGTTTGAAAGGTCACTGAACAGTTACTTAACAACAACAACTACTACTACTTCCAGAATTTTGCATTTTGTTATTTGTTTAATATAATGGCAAGCCTGTATGTGGGACAGCGAATTTAGTCTACATACCAAATTTCATGCAAATGGGTGAAAAAACAGTTATAAGTGATGAACGACATTTAAAACGGTGATAACCGCCATCTTGAATTTACTACTTTTCTCGATTCTGGTCACATGATTTATTTCCAGTAGCAACTAACCACATTCCAGCAAAATTTTGTGAACCTTTTTTAGTCGGCAGCTGATTTGTTATGCTTTGTGTTAAAATACAAAATGGTGGCCGTCGCCATGTTAAATTTCATTTTTGTTCGATTTCATGGTACAACTACAAGTAAAACGTCAAACTTAGCTCACATATGAAATTTCGTGCAAGTACGTGCAATAGCAACTAACTTATGAGCGATAAACGAAATTCAAAATGGCGGCCGCCGCCATCTTAAATTAATATTTTTTTGTCGATTTTAGTCACACGATCTAGTTCTGGTAGCAGCCGACGACATAACAGCAAAATTTCATTAATTTATGTCAATCGGCACAAGCCGTAATGATATTCAACTGTTTGGACATCGCGGCTTGTGCTGTAGCAACAAGCTGTTGTATCGATGTGCCAAGTCAATGGGAGGGCCGAAATTACGACCCCCCACAGCTCCCACATTTTTCAACCAATCTTAATGAAACTTGAAACCAAGAAAGATATCTGGGATACGACCCTACATGCAAAATTTGATTGATGTTTGACGACGAAAAAAAGTCTGCGTAGGGAGGGCATTTCCCGTTACTTTTTGTTCTATCTTTTTTTGTATTTTTGCTCACGCCTACAGGTCACACCAGAAGACCGACCACGACCGTTTATGGCTCAAAACGCGTGTTTTCGCGTAAGGTAAAGCCTTTTGGGGGTCTCGATGATAAAAAGTAATGTTTGTGGGTCTAAACTTCCCAAAAATTTGATTTGGGGGCCTGAATAGGCATTTTAAGCCAAATTTGCGAAATTTTCGAATCGCGATATCTCGAAAAGTACGCACTCGATCAACACGAAATTTGAAGGGGTATTTCAGGTGCACAAATGGACTTCGTGAGTGGTCCAGCATTACAAAATTATAATTCAAGATAACGGCAGCCGCCATTTTGGATTTTTGCACAAACATCAATAACTCAGCCGCCGATTGACGTAGATGAATGAAATTTCGCAGTGATGTAGACGGCTGCAACCGGAAATAGATCAATTTGACCAAAATGGACAAAAATAATAAATTCAAGATGGCGGCGGCCGCCATTTAAATTTGATCAGTCGCTCATTACTTGTTTATTGTTGCAAATATTCGCACGAAATTTGGCATGTGTATTACTATGGAGGTCCTACATGCAAGTATGCCAAAATATTAAACTTAATATTAAATATTAAACTTAATATTTAATATTAAAATATTAAAATGGCGGCCGCCGCCATTTTGGATATTGTTTGCATGTTGTTTGGATATTGTCGTTATGACGTTATGTCGTTACATACAGACGAACAAACGGACGACAGACGACAACGATGCCAAGACGCCGTACAGCATAGTTTTTGCGAGGCAAAAACAACAAAATCCGGTTTTGGATATCAAGATCGTTTCAGGTCAACAGTGTAGACCTAGGCGCCTCAGGAAAGCAGTGGATGTGACACTGAGTAGCAAGTATGTGTCTACGTGCAATCATTTTCACGCCAAATTAGTGGATAGTAGCATAAATTGAGCTTTTTAAGCGATACCCAAATTTGACGCTCCCAGGAAGGCGCTCTACGCCACAGGCTATAGCTCGCTAATTACAAAGGTAAACACATACACCTAGCTGTCAGTTTTGTCATACCAGAGAAAACGTCAAAAAGTTTGGAAATTGTAAGTCACTACAAAACAAGTTGTGGAAAACAGCGGCGGATTCAAGGGGAATGGGGGCGGCTGCTTCCCCCTATTAACTGGATGCATCTTAAAACAAGTGAAAACTTTTGCACCAAAATGCATGATTTTTGCTTAAATTTTTCAAAAAAAAATTTTGGGGGACACAGCCCGTTCACAGGCCTCACCCCTACCCTTTCGCCCCCTATTCCAAATTTCTGCATCCGCTACTGGTGGAGTGTAACGGATACTTTTAGGATGCCGTACAAAAGCTAGCAGGGCTTTTCTTGTAAAAGGGCCGGGGCCCCCCGTTGTCGCATGGCATCGGGCCCCCCTGAAGGTTAATCCGGTCCTGCGAAATACGCTACATCATGCATCATGTTCTCAGCGTGAGTCGCCAATGTTGTTAGCGTAATAATCTTGAGTATTAAACCACACTGCGTTTGCACTGGTACTGTTTTCACAACTTTCAACTGCAGTCGTGCGTCGTAAAGCAAATGACGGTGTAGTCTGTCATCTCCGTGATTTAAGTCTACATACGATATCGAATCCTGAACTGTATGGAGTAGTAGAAGATAGTAATGCGTACTCGCTTATTCATTTTAGCAGTACGGCATCTACATTTGTAGTACTCACTGAACAGTGTTTCATCTTTCACGCATTCTGGGAAAAGTTTGCGAATGCTTCCAATTTTAAGGCCAATAGATTAAAGTTTAAGGTTACGGTGGAGTCACGTATACTGAACAGTGCAACTTTGTCCTCAGATGAGTAATTTTTGATGCCGGACAAGATCAACGAATATTAGGATGCAATTTTTAGAAACGTAGGCGACGCCCAGTGAACATTGTTATTAAATCCATTCTATTGGCTAGATAGCGGCACTGTTCTCGGCGGGTGTTTAAGATCTTTCATCGCTTTTAGTTCTGCATTTCGCCGACTGTCTCTAAGTCTGAAGTACTAGTCCAAATTGTCACAGTTCAAAAGGTTAGTAATCCCGGCTAATCACTCACAGTCACTGACGTCGCGGCAACTGTTGCCTGTGATGGTGGTTGTCTTTTGTCTTCGTTGTCACTGTCTTGACATTGCAGGTTCATCGCGTCGTTCGCTAATACTTTGACGTTGTGTGTAAAAATGGATCGAAATGCGAAACTTCACAAACGCCATAGGCTACAGTGTGAATCATTTCGTGCAAAAACTCAACAAGTCACCGCGATTTAGGGTAGACTGCAGGTTGACTTCGTCATGCGCAGAACTATGGACAAGTCGGAATACGGCGTCGTCTGACAGAAGCAGGACCGCTTAACGGATTTGGACTTCGCTGATGACATAGCGATAGTGGCGGAGGAAGAAAACGTATGCCAAGAGATGACTGCTAAGCTCGAGGAACAAAGTGCACAAGTTGAATTGAATATAAGCCGGGGAAAAACGAAGGCCATGGGAATCACCCAGCGCTTATCACCACAGCCAATAGCCGTTGCACAAGGGAACATAGAATATGTAGAGAGATTCATTTACCTGGGAAGTGTAATACCTAGCGATGGAGATGTTGAAGCAGATATCAACACTCGACTGGCAAAAGCAGCAGCAGTCTTTCGACGACTTGACAACGTGTGGCGATCTAGCACGCTTAGCCTCAAGATTAAACTGGACCTCTACACTTCCCTCATTGTCTCTACAGTCATATACATGTACGCCAGCGAGACTTGGAAGAGTACAGCTAGAATATGTCAGCGTCTGTTCTTTTACCAGCGCAACTTGCGGAAGATTCTGAGCAATACATGGAAGGACCACGTGGCTAACATGAAGGTGCTAAGCCGGACTGGACAGCGAAGATTACAGGACATTGTAGCAAAGAGACAACTTCGGATGGCAGGCCATATCATCAGGATGCCACCTGGACGACCAGCCAATTACTCCATGTCATGGAGCCCTCGTGGTATTGGCAGACGACGAGGTCGTCCAACAAAGACTTGGGCACTTGGCGGTCTACATTTAAAGAAGACCTGATGGACCGAGGAGTCGATTGGAACAGCGTCCGGGCTGCGGCTACAAACAGAAGCAGATGGCGAACTTTTGCTGCCCATTGTCCTGTCAAGGACCGGAGGATCTAAGTGCTAAGTAAGTAAGTGTGCAGTTTGAAATGAACACGGCAATTTATGTAGCGTCTGTTCAACATGCAAACCTCAGCCAATACAAAATTAACTTTGGAATTCATGCTTGTTCGATTTATGATTTAGTTTTTGACGATTTTTTTGCGTGTTTTTACACTTTTTGTTTTATACATTTTTTGTTGCAAACCTATCAGTTTTGATCGCTTATTCTCAAGTCATCAGAAACGTTTGAAAGCTCTTGTTTCTTGTTCTGGTTGACGGTAATTGTGCGTTTCATTAATATTGGTGTTTCTATTTTTTTGAACACAGAGAGCGCCTGAAGATTATGAATGCTTAATAGAAGGAAACACAACGTCTTCACTCACAAGGCAATACGTCACGATTATGCGTTTTCGCTTATATTTTAAGAAAATCCATGTAGACTCGCCTGCAGTAGCTTATGACAAGCACACTCATCTCTCTGTTGACGTAATCGTAGCCACCATCGCTAAAGCGGCATTAAAGCGGCTGTCGCCTACTAAGACTCATTGTGTTTGGAAAATACTCAACGGCGACAAGACTTCAAAGGCGGAGTTGCTTTTGGTGTTGCAAGAAATTTCTGCTCAGGCTTGGCGCTGACTCTGATAATAATGTTGTTACTGGCCTAGAAGGGGAACGTCTTAGGCACTCGAAATGCATGGGAAAACGTCCGGCGGGGAAATGTCCGAGGGGGGAAACGTCCGCGGTTGACAGGCTCAGATGGGAATGTCCGGCTTCCGATTAAAAAGACGTGCAACATTGTTAGGCGAAATCGTTTTGGCGCAAGCGATTTTGCTTATAGCGAACCATTTCTCCTCAGCGTGTTCTGTCTATCTGTCGTCTATCTGTCACATTCGTGGACCCTGCTTAAACTGTTCGAGGCATAAAACTTGAATCCCTTCAGTTTACTGTATCACAGTGACTGGCGTCTTGATTGGTTCGTGAGCCGCACCGGAATTTGCTGGACTGGAAACTGTATCGCGGCCTTTTTTCAACAGTCGACACTGCAGTAGGCCTACATAAACTGGCCGAGCTGACCGCAGAATGATGGATGATATGACTGTATACAGACAGGCAATGCAACCGCGCCACTAGTGGCCAGCATGCGACACACGACACGATATTGAACATTATAACGTAGACGCTAGACAAACTGACAGCTTATAGTCGGTCGTGATGGAAATCAACCTAACGAAAAGCAATTAAAAGTAAACCTAAACTTGAAATGCGAAAGACGGCTACAGACGGCACGTCACCGCATAGCGATGAATCATCGTTATATTTTATTATGGCCGAAACATCGTGAAAAAATGACGTAAAATTGTCTAAAATTAAAAACGAATATATCACACGCGTAGGCCTACAGGAATGGCGTTCCGAAAAGCTTCACAATTTCATATAAAATTTCGTATGCGTGACAATAGTTACTATTCAGACTAGGCCCTAATAACTAAATTAGAGTCATCACCAAATGCACCAAAATGTATCAAATTGCGTACTACACTGTGTCCCAAAAAACACTTCCCGACATTTTTTACTACTTGCCTAAAAGTGTTAAAATATACAATGTGTCCCAAAAAACATCCCCGACATTTTTGACTGTAACTTGAAAAACAGTTACCAGATTCTGATAATTTTTGGCACGAATATTTTTCACACAACTTGCCATCCAATGACTGTTCAGTTCCTCACCTCACCGAATGTATGCTTTTGCACTACCTAAGGAAAACAGATCAAGCGAAATATGTGTTGAAATAAACAGAAAAACCTGAAAAACATCCCCAACATTATCGATCGTAACATAAATAAAGATTAGCAGGTTTTAATAATATTTAACAGAAATATTTCGGACACAACTGGCTATTAAATAAGTGTTTTAGTGTCCACCTCACCCAACGGCTGCTTTTGCACTACCTGGGGAAAGCAGAGCAAGCAAAAAACGTGTGAAAATGAACGGGAAAACGTCAATAAATTTCATCTATTCTAATCTGTGGGCCCCAACAGCAGGTCAATTACAAGGTTTGACTGTTATGCGAGTGTGTCTACCAGACAAAGTTTAAGAATGTTTGTGACTTCAAGAAGCAACTGGTACAGCCTAGATTGGTCTGGACTCTGGAGCAGAACATGGGTACTGCTGTCAATAAATGGAGAAAACGTCTCCTTGCTTGTGTTCGCATAGTGGGCCAACGCTTTAAGCAATTTTACTTCTCGTAGCTAAAAAATGGACAACTGGATAAATTGTCAGCCACAGTGTCAGAAATGTGAACAGAATGTGTTTTTACGCGTTATGATTATTAAGCAATCATATCGCATTGGATAAAAAAGTGATATTTTGCGGAAAACACAACCAGGTAGTGCAGAAACAAACGTTGGGTGAGGTGGAAAACTGAAGATTTGATGGCAAGTTGTGTCAGAAATATTCGTGCTAAAAATTATCGAAATCTGATTATTTGTTTTCAAGTTACAGTCGAAAATGTCAGGGATGTTCTTTTGAGACACAGTGTATATCTCAACACTTCTAGACACGTAGGGCGTATTAATGCCACAGTGGCTCTATACATAACCTGCGCACAATTGATGCAAACGTCACAGTGCCGTAAAACGCCACGCTGTAGGTGAAGTCGTATCAGCAATTTAGCATACGAAAACTGTGTATAGGCCTAAGTGAACAAAGGATCCATACTAATAGAAAGTTAATATTTCTGACAACACAAACTTCACAGAAAACCCGGGTATACATCTGTTCGTGCATCCGTAAGCCGCACAATGTGCTGGTGAGTTTTTTTTTGCTATATTTAAATAATTTGGCTGAGAGCTGCAGACTGCGCCAGTTAAGCGAGTTTCACCTACAATCGCTAGCGGGTGTCGATACACTGCCGAAAATATTAAAGCTGTGCCGTTTGGCAAGTTATGTATATCCAAGGAAATGAAACGGCGTAACCACATCAATTATGTGGATCTGAGTTCGCATATGAATAAATCCGCAGTCCGCACACTGTTGTTACGTCTCCGACATCTAGCTCATGAAGCTCGGCCTCATCATCAGCCGGTAATTATCACGTCATCATTAGAGTATAAAGGAGCTCCGGAATTGGGGCTTAGACATCGTCTCAGGTTGATTCATTTGACCGCGAACCTCCGGGCATTTCCTGCAGTAATTAACGTTGTCTACCAAAAAACGCTCTCGTAACATCGGCCGCGGAGAATAATTATTTGCTGAAGGGGAAGAAAAAACAATGCCGGTTTCGGCGAAGAAGTGTTGCTGTATTTGTCAGATGGCGGCGCAGTTCTCGGCGGGGTCCCTCGGTGGAAGTGTGAGACATCCGATCGCTTCCAGTTGGCAGTAATATAGGCCGACTAATGCTGGTTGTTGAGCAAAGATGTCACCTTGTTTCTGCTTCACGGCTGTCAGTTTTCTTCTTTTTTTCTTTTCCGGTTGTCGTCGTTTTCGTTTTTTTCTTTCCAAGTCTTTGGCTCACGTTAACAAAAATGTGTCGATTAGTCTTTCTTTTTGTTCATTATCATTTATCCACATTTTCACCACTGGTAAAATGTATTCCTCCCTCTCTTCCGCATTCCCTCGACAGACGCTGCAGAAACAATGGACTAATTCGCGTGTGATCTAATCCTGACCCACGAATTTGTCTCAAATTCGCTAAGTGTTTCGTTTTTGTGAGGTAGCAACAGCGTTTTCGACGTAAGTTTGAGCTATTCTGTCGCTTCTTGTCGACAACAATATTTTTGCAATGTTAACTAATTGTCGTTATTAGTCGTTGTTGCAACTATGCAGGCGTTAACAGATGAACGCTAGCAACGCAACCAAGCTTTATTACTACACCGAGCGGACCAGTGACCTTGTGACCTTCAACTTGACCTTGACCTCGAGTTCGACTTTGACAACAACGACCTACGACGGCCAAGACGTAATAGACAACCTCGGGTCGCCGGCCTCGTCAACGCAAGGTGAGCAATAATGAGAAAATGAAGAAAACATTGTTAATGTGTGTTGCAGCCAGTAGTTGGATTATAACATACAATACTAGCTAAAAGTAAAAAAAAACTTACATACTAATAAGTGAATTTATACAAAAAATATGATAAAAAAATTTGCGTAAAGAGCTGTTTGTGTTCTAGAACGTTCATATAGAAGAGTATGGCGCAAGGGGTGTAGGACATTCCCCCCGGACGTTTCCCCCGCTTTTTTGCATACCCGGACATTTCCCCTCTTATGCTGCTGAGTGTACGTATGTGTCAATCGTATACATTTGTGACTAAATAGCAAATATCCAAATGTATTGATTTCACAGCATAAAAAACATACAACATATATAAAGTTAAAAGTTGAAAGTCAAAAGAAAAAAAGCTATATTATGCACAGCTAAAATGTAAAAGTTCATAAAAAAAGTGTGTCACTCTCACTGTCACTGTTTCTCGAAGCCCACTCCCAGCGGATTAAGTTTTTCTTTTCCGCTTTCTTGGTGTAGGTAAAGCCGTCGTGACACAACTTAAAACCTTCTTGAGCGCATTTAACAAACTTCATTTTCGATTAAACTTACTTTAATAACTACACTATTAATTGTTCTAGAACTCTACTAACGTTAGGCCGCACTTGGCAGCAACCTTTATAGAAAATAGCTGTGTGTGTATTAGTTCTAATCTCCTTGTTTGGTCGGCATCGAGTCGAATTCAGTCGTCTCGTGTTTGTGAAATATACTCCACGGCAGCAACTTCAAAGCGGCATTTACTGAGTTGGAGCAAACAAGCTTAGATCGTCGGGTAGAGTTGAGTAGCAATTGAGCAGCTACCTTGACTACGTGAATAACGTAATTGTTGTTAATTGATCGCAGAAATTGAATTGCGTTAAGCGTTGCAAGGAATTTCTGCTCAGGCTCTGTGTGAAAAATCTTCTGATGTGCTGTAGGCTTGGGGGAAATGTCCGGGTATGCAAAAAGCGGGGGAAAACGCCCGGGCGGGGAAGTGTTCGAGGGGGGAACGTCCGTCTCCCGGCGCAAGCAGTTAGATAGGTCACGTTTCGGTGGCATTAAATGTGCAAAGATGCAATTCTCGGACAGACAGCAGTAGTTGTAAAAAGAGAGAACGGGATATAACTTCCGGTTTTGAGTCTAAAAGTGGACTTCCAGTTGGAGCAGGGGTAACCAGTGTTGAGGTCATCACATGTGCTATCAATCACAACCACATTATCATCATCATCATCGACAACCGTGGGCTCAACACCCGTTGGTGTCTGACGCCATTGTTACTATCGCTGCCCACCGTTGATTATCTAGGGCAGCGCGGCTTAATCACAACCACGGCGCGTACAAATACGCCGGCCATAACCCTAACCCTAACCTGCAGCGCACGTGTTATCTGTTATTGCGGCGCCTATGGGGTTCCAGACGGCACGCGCGTCAAATGACACTGTGTCGATACAGTTGAGTAACTCGGTCATCCGGTTTCGCTTTCGCCGGTTGTTTACACGTTGTTAGGTAGAAGTTCTGATCGCTAACCTCATTATGTCTAATAGTTGTGATTATTCCGTGTGGAAATGGGAAGAC
>Ga0209367_1013706_pt1 | contig 10397 bp, 5 predicted proteins | sample WorMetLIZISLAND2_FD_187412 | JGI IMG/M metagenome (GOLD analysis project Ga0209367, IMG submission 187412) | Marine gutless worms symbiont microbial communities from Max Planck institute for Marine Microbiology, Germany - Olavius geniculatus... ...
ATGATGTGTTTTGACGCACTCTGAAAGGCTTCATGAACAACGTGCAGCTTATGTTATGAACGCTGTGTTGCTGCAGCTTTTTAGATGGTATTGGCGTTTATCCGCTCGTTCTTCTTGGGAGGGGGTTCTTGCCTATCGCAGGCATGGCAAACAGACTGGTCAATGTTGGCGGCGACGGTGTCGGTGGCGGTGGCAGGCTGACCGGTGACACGGGCCACCAGCTGTGACGCAACATCATCGTCCTCGCACTATTGACTGCTTCTCGGCGTGCGGCGGCACGCATCACGGTGCGTGCTGTGCCTTTCATGTCGCCGTGCTCTACGCGCCCTGCGCGCACTCCTTAGCACGACCGCCCGTTTGTTCAGAATAGTGGGTAAACTGCGAGGAAATCTATTTACAGCTGACCAATCGCGTGCCGCCTCGCACGCTCCCTCGCACTTTACCCTCCTCGCACCTCGCGCCTCGCACCTCGCATTTTACCCTGACCCGTAAATAAACATTTATTTTTGTCAAAACTGTTGTGGACTGGAATCATCTGACAGATGATATAGTTGATGCTCCTTCATGTGAAGCATTTCGGAGTCACCTAGCCAAGATCCAGTCCTGCCCATAGGTCCACCAGGCACCTTTTCACTGCATCAACACCAGAATTGGTCTTGCTGCGTATTCAAGCAGAAGCAGGATCTGGATATGGATAATCACAGCTGTGTCTAGTATGGCTACTATTTCCGCTGCTGTTACATAGTTACTGGACATTATCTTTCGTTTTTTAACACATTGATCCTAACTTCAAACTTAACCTCAGCCAAAGCAAGTCTTTTTTTTGTTTCTGTTGCATTTTTGTTCTGAATTATAGGGACATTCTGTTACCAACTTAATGCCAAATCCTTCTAGTGGGCTCAAGTGTCACGGCATCACGACATGAAGTAAATGATAAATTTGGAATTTATTTTGATCTGCCTGGTGATGCTGTGAGTAGCTGATTGATTGGCTCGCTCGTAATTTTGGTAAAACATCGGCAGAATAAAGCATGTTGTTGTGTGTTTTTCTGGCAGTGAGACTTTCGCAAGAGTCATTCCGCATTTTGGATGACAAAACCAGTGAGCAACAACTGCAGTCGGTTACGCTGTGTAATACGCTGTCCTCCACATCAGGACCCACGATTTTGCACTATACTCCTGGCTCCAATGGACAGTATTATATTCCAGGTTGGTTTCAATCAAGACAGCCATCTTTGTTGTTGTTTTCCTGCAAACAAACTAGTTCAGTTTATTTATGCCACTCATAGTACAATAAGTGCAAATGCAATATATGGTAACAAAGCATGCATGGAAAATGACAGTGGACTAATTCACGGTCCTTCGGTTTTTAAGAACTACTCCTGAGGTTTTTAGAACTATTTGCTAGCCGTTGATTGGTTTAAATACCAGTTTCACAAGCAATATTTTTCTACATTTTGCAGGCCAGTTTGCTTAATTTCACTTCCCATCACAGCAAATTTTACAATTTTTTGGCATCTTAGTTATTACATAAATTGTGGATATATTGGATTGTTTAATGTATGACAGCATCTGACTGTCTGTCTCAAATGTTGAATAATCACTGATAGTACCTGATCAGTAGAATACTGTTTATGTTGCAATGCAGTTTTGCTTATTGCTGAACTAGTCAGTTGATTAACGAAATTGGTATCTTGGTCGGAGAGTTTTGGAAACTTTGATTAAGATTGGGAAATGCAGTCTTTGGCTAATACTGAATTTCCACACAGTTTTTAGAGATGTAGAATTTTGTGGAAGTTTGAGGATTTGTGTGGAAATTCGAGGATTAATGTGGAAATTTAGTAGAAACAGGCAAATTACAAGGCTCAGCTAAAAATCTTGTGGCGCATGAAATACTAGTCGCTATTTTTTATTGTGCATCATCACTGGGTGGGTATACGTAATGAGTGTATGTGGCTTGCAGTGCAACCGCTTGGTTCTTCTGGTGGCATGGTGTCCTTCCCACATGGTGGAGGCCTCGTGATGTCCGGTGTTCACGGAGGCTTGGTAGCTGGTCACGAAGATGGAGACGACACGTTCAGAAGACGAGAACTGCGACTGCTCAAAAACAAGTACCTGTCTTACATACTGCATGCACACACAAACACACTCAAACGAAAATTTAGTTAGATTCATACGTTACTTTTAAGTTTAGCATAATTTTGGCTGGGGATTGTGAAGATTTATGCAAATTGGGCAAAAATATTTAAATGTATTGCTGAGCAAGTTCTATGCATTTTCTAGACAAAATTCTGAAACTTTAGTGGCATGTTATATGCATTTCTACCACTAACCACCACTAATTTATCAGTGCTCAAAAATTGTCTAGTTTCTTGGCTGACTCTGTACTGTTATAATTAGCTCTGTACGCATGTGTTAACTTAATGTGTTAGCTGTTAGCGCGTTAAAAAATTAATGTGTTTTAAAAATATTTAATGCAAATAGGTAAGTGTACTAAATTCTGTGAAGCACAACTTCCAATATTCCACTAAACCGCAGTTATTTGACGATCAAATAATATTCAGCTAGTTAAAGATTGCTTTCTTGCTGTTCCATCACCAATGTCACAGTCCGGTGACACAACCACAAGTTTGTCAGTCGTCATTTCAGTCACTCGGTTGATGTCGTCCAAGTACAACATCAGCAATATTAATGATGCATTATTAACGTGTTAATGCGTACGTTAAAAAATTAATGCAATGCGTTAATGCGTTACAGAAATTAGCACTTTGACAGCTCGAGTTATAGTGGCCATTTATAGGTAGACCTGGTTTAGCCTTTGAGTCACTTTCCATTGGTCTTTAATTCTATCATTTTTATTAGTCTCACAGCTTTTTGTATTTTCTCCCTACCTGTACTCCTTTCACTCTGTTATGGTGCTGTTACTGAAATTGGCATCAGTTTGCCATGGACTCATCACTAAAACAAAATCTTGAAATCTGTTTTGGTTTGCTAAATTAACAATAACCTGTGATTTCCTGTGCTCTGTATAATGCTTCATTAGAACACAATTTTTGATTTGTGCTGTTTTCAGTATGACATTGGCTGAATCATATGTTAACAGGTGTGTAAAGTGCTGTTTTTCGGCCACCTCTGCATAGTAATGGGAAGCCTTATGTTGTCATACTTATTGCTTTATATTTTTCATTTCCGTTATTTTTCTTTATTTTCTATTTCTTCTCTGAAACCAAACAGCAGACAAGACCCAAAACAGGGAGGAAGGGAAGGATGATTTTTACCTGGAAGGAATTGAGGCCAAATTTTAGCAAGATCCGTGGAGGGGTTTTGGAGTGAGGGGTACTTTACCGCATTTGTAATTGACGGCTTGGATGAACAAGAGTGTGCAGCCGTTGAGGGGCTGCCCGCTATGGGGCGGTCCTTGCAGTTGAGTACGTGCGTGCTACCACATGGCGACAGCAAGTGCTGCCATCTCGTGAATCATTTAGACTTGACGATGCTACATGGTGAGCGTGCTTTGGTGGTGGTGGATTTTTCGCCAACAACGCAATTAGCCGCCGTGACCTTGACCTTTGACCCTTTGACCTCAAAATTGGTCCACGGGGTGCTCGTGTCCCAGGGACCCTTCCTACCAAGTTTGGTATTTGTAGGCTTTTTCGTTTTCCCTCTAGGTGGCGGCATGGGACAGACGGACAGATGGACAGCATCGATACATGATGGGGTCTCCTTCTAGGAAGGATGGCCCCATAATAATCAGTCTTGGACCAAGACAGTCAGACTTACGGTGCCAGGCAGTCTCACGTTTGGCTCTGCCCCAAATTGCCAATATGCATTTATTGTAATGACGCTGCTGTTGGCTGTTCTTGTGTTTCAGGGAGGCTGCAAAAGAATGTCGGCGGAAGAAGAAGGAATACGTCCGCTGCCTGGAAAATCGAGTTGCCGTCTTAGAAAACCAGAACAAGACACTTATAGAGGAGCTGAAATCTCTGAAGGAGCTCTACTGCCAGAAGGATGTCCACACCTAGCTCATTGTTGAGTGTTGAAACACTCAAGCATGTAGCGGGTTCTGTTAGTTAAACTCACCTATAAGACCACCCACCCACTCTAAACTGAATCCAATTTTATTTTTGCTTCACTGCTGGGTAATAATGAAATATTTTATTACGGTTTACTTTAAAACTGTTTAACCTTTAAATATGCTAATTTTGGTATATTTATTTCATATGATTAATATGTAGTGCAGCTTTCATTCTAATAACTGAAAACACCATCAGGTTCAGCTTTTGTAAAAGACCTAGACATACGTTGAACTCGGAAAACCCAGTAAAACCCACTGGTTTGGGTTTTTTTTTGGAAAAAACCTGTTTTTTTGGAAAAAACCTGGTTTTTTTGGAAAAAACCTGGTTTTTTTAACCCTGACACAAACCTGCTGTTTTTTTTCTGGTGTCAGATAAACTGCTCCTGGTATGAACGAATTGTAGATGTAATTCATTTGTAATGCGCTTTACTTTGTAAATATATTATTTGTGTCATGCGTGTTTTAGTTTTTCTGCAAACGAGGCATAAAAAATTCCTTTGATTCCAGTTGCCATCTGTCTCTAAAAACCTCTGTCCCTACAATTTTTATTGTACCGTTGAGAATATTGGCGCAGTTGTTTTGTTTGCTTCGTAAAAACTGTTTGCATCGAGTCTGTTGTGCTGCTGTATTTTTATGAGCTGTTGTATTACTGGAGTGTAATGGAATGAAAATTCAGAAATATGGAATATTATTTTCCCCCGTCCCTACTTTTTGTACAAACTGCGACTGGAAGCGGTAGAATTTTTTAGGCTGAATTTTTTGTGCTTTGGTTTTTCGATTGTCACGTACCGCGCATTTAAATGAGATTAATGTGAGCCAGTTATTTTTACAGTATTTGATAACTGTTATTTATTTTTATTATTAGTAATATTGTTGTTGTAGCAGTAGTTGTAGCACTTTACAGCTACTTTGTTGAGCAGTTTTTAGTTTTATTATAATTCTGCCATTTAGTGCATATTACCAGTTGAAAATTGGAGCAAAAGAGAGAAAGATTCCCCCATTATAAACGCAGCCTAAGTTTTGTGTCTCATAAAGGTTAAACTTTGTGTAAAGGTTAAACATTTTGTTTCATTATTATGTGAACATGCATCTTGCCTGGATAGGTTGTCCCTGAAATGACGTATGCTGTGTCAGGTGGGACGTAAAACCCTACTCACTCACTTTTGGCAATTTTCATCATCAGAGAGACCTCACCATGCAGTTACTTTTCCGTTGTTTTCTCTGCCCATTACTACATCGCAGCAACCACTGAATGTTATATGAACCTTAACTATTCTTTATTTTAGCCGATGGTTTGATTTGTTGTTTATTTGTCATTCATGTAGGTCATAATAATAATTATACGAAATTTATATAATGCCATGAAGTCCGAAGATACAGAGGCGCTTGATGCATATTTTGTTGTAAAGTAAGTACTCCAGTAGCAGTAAAGCAGCTTGAGCAGTCAGCATGCTTCGCTTGCGACGTGTGTTTGATTTGTCAATTTATAACAATAATAAATACGTGCGTATTTTCATGGGGAACTTTTTTTACTCATGACTATGGCCCTCACTAGCTTTGTTGTTTGTCAGATTAACCTAACATTGGCTTAAGTCTGAAATTGAGTTTTTTTCCATCAGTCGGATCCACAGTACAAAGCACAACTGGCTCAAGTTGGTGAATTGGTTGCAAATGCTCTTTCGGGGATTTGATATTGAAGCAAAATTGCAAAGAATGAAAATGGTAAAATGCTGTTTTGGTAATCAGATGAGAATTTGTCGATGCAATAAGTTGTGAATCGAAATTGTATCAGACATTTGGTGCAACAGCATATTGAAAGTGATGTTGGTTACTGCATCCAGTTATCATAACAATGCCTATTTTGGTAGATTTTTCTGTTACGGAGAAATATAAGTTTCTTCAGTGCCTTTATCACAGTTTAATCTCGTAGATTAGTATCACTGTGAGAGTGTGCATTAGTGTGTGCCTCGTTTATGACTATATATTTAATGTGATGAAATGCTGCTCTTAACTGAAATTTTGCCAACATTTGGGTTTGTTTTTTTTTTGTTGCTCATTGTATGAATTGTATATACCGTGCAAGTCGTAATTGGTCTATCGTTGTGGGGTCTGTTTTCCAATAAATTGGTGATGCAGACCAACCAGTGTTTTTGGCACTTTGTTACAATGATGCTGGTAATAAAACGACAATGGACCAACACACGTGAGAAAGTATGTAGTGCACGCAAGAAAAGCAACAAATGCAGCTGACGCAATGGCCAAAATGCAAGAATGGAAGCAGTCCATTGTTGCATTACATCCGTTGCATGCGTTGCTTTGGATGGAAACCCTGCAGTGTCATAAATCCTCAGTGTCCACGCGCTCTTCTACCAGTCAGTTACTTGCAATTCCACGGCACAATATATCCTTTGGTTCCCGTTCCTTTCGTGTCTCTGCTCCGAGAATTTGGAACTCCTTAACTACTCAAATTCGTCAATGTCAAACCTTGGCTACATTCAGATGTCACTTAAAGACCCACTACTTTCAGTCAGCCTTTTCTGCCACCTAGCGTCCATCATCCTATGCGCCCTGATTCTTTCTGAGACTTTGGCGCTTTATAAATCATTTACTTACTTACTTACTTTGATGGCTGATATGTGTAAAGTTAGCATGCATCTTGAATGCAGTATGTGTATAACATTACCTGATTATCCACACATGGACTTCTGCTGATTTTGTTGTGGTTTAACATTGTGGAGAAACTTTTGTTTTGGTTGGCGGTTTACTATTTGTTTATTTATGCCTGTTTATTGTGTTGAACTGTTGTCCGGCTGCCGCACTGAACTGTGATAGCTCTGTACGAACACGTGCTTCGTGCTGCCTGTCTGCATCGTTTTCTTTGGAGCTGTGCAAACTGCGTGACTTATTCTTCGAGTATTTGCTGCTGTTTTTTGAAGACGGAAAAAATTCATTTCCCTTGAACTTTCTTTCGACAATGAATCAAAAACGGACAGTGGAATTTGCTTCGTTATTACGAAATATCTGATGACTAAATCATAAGCAGTTTTTTCTTAGAAAAACCCATTGCTATCATCACATTATGTAAAAAATTTCATAAAATTGACTACGTAGGTTTCGTGGGCAGACCTCTTCATCTCTCTGCCTACACTGTTTTCAGTTTTGACCGACGTACAGGTGAAATTAGAATGAGCAATTAGCATCTAAATTATTGTAGAATTACACATTATGTCTAGCAGGTATTGGCATAACGTAACTTGAGTACTTGGCGAGTTACGAAAGCACATCACTTTTCTTCTTAATTGTTGCATGACTGTGTATATAAAATGTAAATATAGCCTATTATGCTGCAGAGTGTTCGTTATTATTTTGTTAGCACATACCATAGGCTATATCAGCTTTGGAATACTAAAGGCGCGTACATACCAACGTAACTGAACTAAACTTAACTTGACGAACTGACCAATGGGCAAGTGGTAATGTATTACAGTAGGCACTGTCTGCCGGCGTCAGTGACTACGTGACTATGCGCACGTATACAGTCAACCAATGACCAATGCGCTCGCTTTGCTTGCTCATTGGTCAGTTCGTCGAAAACTAAACTGTGTCAGTTCAGTTCAGTTACTTCGCTCTGTAGCTCGGTGCTCTAAATTCACACGTTCGTTTGCATAGCACAGCATCCAAGCTCCGTTGAGATATCCAACAATGAGTTATGAGAATTAAATGCTGATTATGCCCGTGAACGAATCTTTAACATCTGCCAATAATGGTGAAGTTATGTTATATATGAAGCCATAGAATTTGGTGGCTTATTTTTGTGGACCTCCAACTTTGACGTACATTTGTGCGAACGAATCCACCAAAAAGTTTATAGATAAAATTGTCCAGCTGAACATAAATTTAACGTTGAATCTGGCGCCTTTCTCTATAAGTTAAACCATATTGAGTTTGTGGTTTTTATTTCTTTTGGTTAAGTTAAGTTCTTGAGTTTTGGTTAAGTACATAGCAGTCAGTTTCCATAGACGTCTTCTCGAGTGTTTTGAACGCATTGCCTCGTGATAAAATTTTTCATTGCAGTTGAATAGCGCTTTTCCAGAACTTACTCAGTTTATGTGAATAAGTACAGTAGGCTATTTAAGTGAGTTTTGGCAGTCCTAATCTAAGTAGATAGAGTCACTTGTGCAAGTGTACTGGACTGGATTCTTGTAGGCAATACGTAGCTGTGAAGGCCCTATAGGCTAGCTGTTTAAAAATCGTAAATTCGGGCAAATATGACTGAGTTGTGCGATAATCGAATAAAATGCACGTCTTATGCCATTTTACACACGATGAACCTGATCGACCGTCAAATTCGTTGGACATTCGCCGTCATGCAAACTGATCAGTCAATGGACTTTGACCGGGTAAAAACCAGAAACCTGTCGTTGTTTAAACAAGTGTTCGCCACAGAGCTGGAAAAGGGTTCGAAAACAGGTGTTAGCTTGCACAAACCTTTAAAAAATCCAAATTTTTGGTTTTGCATATTCGCTGTAACACGAATCAAATAACAATGTCAATGTAGGCCTAGGCTAGGCTTAAGTTTATTTTCATCGTGATTTGGGCCGACGTCATGTCATTCACTTAACAAAACAATCGGTTTATAGTATGTTTTTGAAGACTAAAAACTTTCCAAGACAACCTATGTTTTTCCAGCCATGGTACGCCGAGGCAGTAGACGGAAAGTGGAGTCATGGACGCCCGATGCAGTGAAACGCCCGCGATGGAAATTATAATAATGAGCTGTCAGAAAATCTTTTCGCCGGAAAATTTTCGTCCAGATTGCAAAATTTAGAAGTAAAACTCCATTTTGTGACAATCTGCGTCGAAAATGTAAAATTTGAGGACCCATTATTTCTTCTGTCGGAAAATTGCAACTTTCTGAATGCTCCGTCTACTTTTGTGCCACGACGCCACCTGGCGACTGGAGCGCAGGACGAAGGTCAACTACAGTCAGATGCACAACAGCGACGAGTTGCGAGCGGCAAGTCCACGCACACAACAAGTCGTCGAAGTACAGTGGAGTTTGGGCTTGTAGAATGTAGCTGCGTCACTCTGCGGTCTGCTGTATCGTCGACTGCACGGACGTGGTCGTGAACGTATTGGGCGACATACGACGCGAGAAGTTGCTGTAGCTGGCACCATGCGAGAACGATGACGACGACTGCTTAACTGCTCGGTCGACTGGAACCATCAGTTGGTGACCTGATCTGATCGGTAGGCTGATCGGTTACGATTGGTGTTAGGGTTAAGCGTGGTTTCCACCCACGTCCGTTGCATTTGTTCCGTACTTTTTTGCGTTCTTTGCGTACGTTGCGTGTGTTACGTTGGATGGCTTTGGGATAAGGTGGATAGAAGTAACCATTAGCTGGTGACCTGACCTGGGTCTTGTCATTCTTATATCGGTACCATCTGGATCAGCACGACGTCGTCTTAGCATTGTGAGCAACCCGCGCAGCTGCTGACGAAACCTACGACCAACAGGCACAGGCTATAGGCCTTCAGAATCATTCGTAAATAAGTTATCAAATGAGTTAAGTGCAAATTCCATTAGATCGACACGCTGCAATCAGAAAATGTCTGATACGTCTCGGGGACCTGCTAGATCTACCGGGTGCGGCAAAATACGGTATAGCCCACTAAAGTTTTTCGCTTTTTTCTCAGCAACCGTTTGGCATTTTCAACTGAAGCTTTACGTGTGTATTTCTTGAAATGTTCTACAGCTAACTGCCAAGTGAAATGTGATTCTATTAAAAATGACAAAGTTATAGATTCTTTAACATGACTGCCTACCATTTTTTCACATTAGAAATGTTCAAGCTACAACACCAATTCAATAACATCGCCTTGAAACACCACAGTTAACTAATGATCAAATAATCAATGATCAATTCCATAGTCACTGTAAATGTTTAACGTGTCCACCGCCAGCTCCAAGCTCCAACACAAGTTTTCAGTCGCTTAACTTAGAAGTCTTTCGCTACCTTGTCGATCGGTCCTTGTGGCAGGTTGCCCCAGATAATCTGAAGCGCTTCCTTGAGTTCGGCGATTGTTTTGGGCTTGCTTTTAAGCTTGCAGTAAGCCTCCAACATTGCACGCCACAAGTGATAGTCCATTGGGTTCATATTCGGCGAATTTGGAGACCACTGGTCCTTTGTGGAGCTGGTGGAGCTCGGTGGCCGAGTGGTTAGAGTGTTGGACTCAGGTCAACTTCACCAGAGCGAGAGGTCCTGGGTTCGATTCCTGGACGGACCCCTCAAAAATTGCCAGGCCTCAGGACAGTCACGTGG
>Ga0209367_1013708_pt1 | contig 10395 bp, 10 predicted proteins | sample WorMetLIZISLAND2_FD_187412 | JGI IMG/M metagenome (GOLD analysis project Ga0209367, IMG submission 187412) | Marine gutless worms symbiont microbial communities from Max Planck institute for Marine Microbiology, Germany - Olavius geniculatus... ...
CAAGTCGCAGAAAAGTCGAAGGCTTCCGTGCAAAACATTATCTACTTAGTTGATTTACCTGGCCTTTGATAGACTGGTCTTCACGCGAAAAGCTTTGCCCAAACGACCTGCGCAAGCTGCACAACGAGCATCCGAACTGGCATTGGGCATGGGCATTCGCAATGCAATTTTGCAGTCCAGGTCGCTAAGCAAAGCTATTCGACGTATTTGTGTGAAAATCAGCTTACCAACCAGGACATGTTCACCAATCTGCACTTTTTGCATGTAAGCCTTCAACTCACAACCTCCGTCACAAAGTCGGACTCTCTGCACAGACCGTCAGTCACACTCACAGTAGAATGGAAAGTGGGCATGTTTCTCAAGTAAGTCAAGTTTCTGAATCTGAACACTGTCATTGAAGCGTAAGTTTGACCACTTAAACTAATAGGCTGCCCTTAACTACTTAAAGTAAAACTAGTCTTAGTCTACCGCAAAATTATATGCTGTCACTGTATTAACCCTTTGATTGGAACGTATGTGTTAAGACTTCCCTGGCATGGTAGTTAAGAACTTAAGACGCAACTGACAAGCCGTCATGAAAACCTTCGCTTAAACGACGTCAGCATGATGGACAACGAACGTTCTCTCCGAGAAGCCAGTTTGACAGCGTCCACTGCGTATTCTACCGAGTTATTTTAACGTGTAATTAAACATAATGTAGATCAAAATTCAAACCCAAAAACCCGGGTTTGCAAGCTCTCCAAACCCAGGTTTTCGGGTTTGAAAAAACTCCGGGTTACCCGGGTTTTCGGGTTCGGGTTAACCCGGGTTGCAAACCCTAACTGCAATGATTCAGGATAGTCGCGTCTCAAACTGTTTGAGTGATTTATTTAAAGCATGGATGTTTCACGTTTTTGTGTGCTACCATTCAGAAAACTCAGCTTCCTATCCCAGTAGAACTGAAAATGAGCAGTATCTTGCCAAACAGGAATGGAGCTATGGGAAAATGTATTGTGGAATGGCCCAGATTACAAAAGTACATAAGTCAAACTTACGAAAAAACTTTAAAAAAGTCGGACTAACAAAAATCTTACAAAACAAACAAAAGTACAAAAAACTCATAAAACACCATATAAAACAGCTACAAAAAACTTACACATACTAGGCTGCTAACATAGGAATAACTTAGGAAGATCTTAAAAAATCTTAGAAAAAGTCCTACAAAGCTACGTAATCTGCAGGCCTAATTGACTGGAATGTTGATGTCTGCTGATGGTCACAAATCTGGCTAGTGTAGCAGCAACTTTAAACTTATAATTTTAAAAAATTAAACACTGCACGTTTATTTTATTGCTAATAACAACTCAAATGTGATATGCTATCATAAGATAATGGTGAATGCATGCCCAGAAAACTACCACGACAAGTTGCCAAACTAGATAACTAACGATAAAAGTAACTTTATAACAACAAAAAGTAACAAGCTAAAATATTACCACTGCATAGTGACTACTTGCTACAACTACGAACTACTGAAGACCACTATAGCAAACAAAAACTACATAATATAAGACACTTTGAAGACAACCTGGTGTCTGTTTGCCAGCTGAAGTGCTCACCCGACTTCGTTTATTTGACTCTTGCTTACCGACCTCCTCATGACTTGCACTTTCCTGCTGTTACAGAAATAAGTAAGTAACAAAAAAGACTAAACTACCACTACCCACTACAACCACGACCACTAGTAAGCCTCCATTACAATAAACTTACTGGTGGCACGCCAATTACATTAATTAATTACTGAATTAATTCCCGATCGCTTATCACAAGAGTCAACCAACTGCTATTGTTACTGCAGCTACTAAACTTATGGAAACTGACAAAGATGCCTTATTGCCCTTTATGTCATCGAATCAACAGCAACAATAGCGCTGCGCTGAAGACAAACATTACTTTGCACTAATAAAAACAGATAGTTTCTAAAGGTTAAACACTAGTTAAATAGGTTTCATTGCTATTATCATAACTTGTGCAATAAAGGCCAACAAGAATGTATAACGAAACAAAGAAATAACGAAATAGCCAGTTGTTCAAAAGCAGTTGTAAGCTGGTTAAGAGTTAAGAGTAGCGTACATTGGCTGGTGTCTGTTGGACGACTGGCTTGGCTTGACCAGTGTACCTTGGAGTAAACGTTGACTCAATGTCCAAACCAACTACACCACAGAACCACTTCGGCATTATGAATGAATGAATAGATTTATGTGTTAACAGCAAATACAATGTTAACAGAACATAAGAAAGTAACAGAAATAGCCTTCTGTAACAACTACATTTTTTATACTGTTATTACATACAAACTGGTGGCTGGTGGCGTGGCTTAGTGGTAACGCATTTGATTCGATCAACGAAGTTACTCTACGCCGGGCTGGGCTAGTACTGCGATGGGTGACTGCCTGCGGGCAGGTAAACCATCTCGGTATGTAACCAGCCACCTAGGTCAACTCAGCCCTTCATCCCTCTGGGGTAAATAAGTCAAGTACCGGCCTATCTGGCTGGGGTTAAGGCAGGGTGCGTTTACCTGTGTCAGGTGGCAGGTAACACTGTGTGATCCCATATGGTAGGTGACGCTCTGTGGCTCTGAGATAGGTTTCCCATGAAGAGCTGTAGCATTTAACAATTTAACCATTCAAACAACTGTGAAGATATAAATGCAACTGACATTTTCCATAAGAATACACAGACAAAAGGCAATCACTGGTAGCTAACATAACACTGTCAGGGAGTTTGTACAAATGAGTGATTAAACAACATGATAAATGACGAAAGAGATCTACATCCCAAATATTCACAGAACAATAAACGAATATTGTATCGTATTGTACTAGTTTCCAGTGTTTGAAGTGCCAGTGGGGAAAAGTTGGGGTTGAAACCCCAACTGTTTTCTCAACACCCTAACACACCTTCAAATTATGCACAGGGGGGATCAGCTATATACTAAATACATACGATTTACATCACAATTTTGGTTGAGCTCCGACTGTTAAAAAGTTGAACTCCCCCTTCAATCTAATTTTTCATAATTCAGACACTGCTAGTTTTGCTAGTTGCTATTCAGGATGGTGCAATAAAATCAGTAAAAATATTAGACTGCAACTTCAATACTGCAATGACAAAAAAAACAGAAAATTTTGCAGCACATTAAAAACTAGCATGTAGACACATAGACAGACCCCAGTCCTGACTAATCCAGTGGAGATGAAGTGTATCATCGTTGGACTGCTCACTTCTAGTGACCTTGACTCTACGACTCCACATCGAGCCATCTCTCATCAGCTGACCGTCACTGTGCATAAATTATTATATATAACATTAAGCTTAAAAATAAGCCCCACTGTGGTCGGCCACATTGTCGTGGTAATGGAATGTAAAGTTCCATGACCCAAAAGATTTCTAAAATCCGTAAGCGAGAAGCCAATATCGGCTTCGCAGCCGTTTACAGCTTCATAGCTGTTTATGTAACCTTCAGTTACTGAATCTACTGGGAATGCGCATTGGGCCTAACTGATATGGCCTCAGCTCTGGGCAGGTGTAAGTAAATAATAAATTTAAAATTTAATAAGTAAATAAATTTACAGAGTGCGCAATGTCAAACTTACCGAATCTGAATCAACTTGCCAAAGTGAGGCTTATCTGCCAAAAAGGTAAGGTAAGATAAGATAAGGATTATAAATAAGCATAAATAATAACCAATACTTATAAATAATTGGACGTGGCTCTGTGACTTTAGCCGTGTGACTCCACACTGAGCAATCCCTAATCAGCTGACCGACACGATCACAGAAATACAGTGGCGATGCAGCAGGCTTATGACTGTCTCTTCTTAATGTTTCCCCAAATGCTTCTATTTTCGGCTGCTCGCGTCAGATCAGTACGAATGCCATTTAATTAGGGTTTAAAGCTCCCGTAACGTTACCGGTAACTTACGGTAAATTACGGTAAGATAAGGTAAAATTGCAAAATTACCAGTAAATTACGGACTTTTATTTTTTGACTTAAATTAGACATTTAATTTTACATTTTTAATTTTACACACATTAAGTGCCATAATAGTCCAATCAATCTGATTTTGAAACTAAAGCGCCAAAGTCGCCTACTTACATATGTTAACAGCTATTCTGAGACTTTTTTAGCGGAATGCACTTCTGTTAAAGGTAAAATATGGGTAATTTACCAGAAATTTAGTGGTAAATTACCGGTAATTTACTACTAATTTACGGTAATGGTAACATTCCCAATCTTACCAGTAATTTTCAAACACTACATCTAATATCACGTCGGCTACTATTTGTATCCATCTTCTTTCCATTTGTTTTGTTTGCTAACATCCTTCCCTTTAGTAAATAACGAAATTATAAGTTGAAAACAATTATAAATATAAATTGTCAAACCTCAATGGAGTCTGTACAAACCAGTTAGAAATGTATAAATAAAGGATTATAAATAAGCATAAATAATAACCAATACTTATATCACAACTTTTTAACCAGCATGCCATGCACTATTTTTATCGATCTCCCGATGTAAGAGTATCCTACTGGGCACAACATATATACGCACGTGACTTTGGCCTTGTAGACGACGTTATTGTCATCACTGCTGGCAATGAGCAGAATGCACGTGTGTCCAGTGCTGGCAGTGCTCTTGTTGGCTTTTAGTTGGTCCGCGTTGCTCAGCCGTACGGTCACCATCAACTCGGCTGTGCTGATGGCCAGCACTGACGTCTGTGTATAAATAAGTTCCCATACACAGTATAATGATACACACGGGGCGCCAGACAACCCCAGGGTTATCTCCCACTCTTTCACTGACAAAAAAATCCGGGACTTTTCCAGGACTCTCCAAAACCCCCGTGAAAAATTTCCAGAACCTTTTCGTAACTCGTGAATGTTTGAACATAACATACTGGCACCACAAATTTAAAAGTAAAGAAGTACAAGTAATTTGCGAGCAACACGAGCAGAAAAAAATAATTACCATTTGAGCCTATGAAAACTGCGTGATTTTCAAGGATATTTTTCCAGGAATGTCCAGGACCTTAAGCTTTAATTTCCAGAACTCTCCAGAACCCGACTGATTTTCCAAGACTTTCCAGGTCCTGGAATTTTCAAAAAAAATCCTAGACTTCTCAGGACTTTCCAGGAGGCGTGGGAACCTTGCAACTCAATCAATAAATGAATCAATTTAGTCATTTATGTGAATCAGGCCACTTGGGCCCATATACAGACTAAAAATACAAATGTAGTAACAACACTGTTCAGACAAGATTATCACTGCCATTTTCTAACCGCGATCTTGAAAAGATTAGTATGATGAGGATGAATAGTGATGACCATTCTTTAGCAGTGATGTCCAGCCTTGCCTTTATGGAAACAAAACTGTCAAATTTGCTGTCATATTTTGGAAATTATCAAGTTTTTCCAGGCAACCAATTAGCATGTCAATCAATCAATCAACTGAAAACACAATTCATGTTGCCATATGGCACGAATCATCGATGCATGACGTGACATAACAAACCATATGCAGCTCAGTGTTTAAATTGTGAAAATTAGCTGGGGGTGTGTTAAACTTTTTGACGGGTCGAAACCCGACCAAAATTGTGATGTAAATCGTATTTATATAGTATATGGCTGACCGCCCCAGTACACAATTTGATAGTGTGTTAAAGAAGGGGGGTTAGAAAACGGTTGGGGGTTCAACCCCCCAAACACCTGGCAATTCAAACACTGCCACAGCTACACTGTAGAGCGTCTTTGGCACGGCTGTCATCTGTTTGTCTCTCGTCGCCTGTAACAGATGTATTGTGGCAAAATGTTGCCAGACAGAACCCAGGTTGCTATTGATCATTAATAGGAAGTCGCATATTGGCTTTCAAATGACATGAAAATCATTGACCTTGGATGACCTTAAAGGCTCATAATGCACCATGGATGCCAATCGTGTAGTATTGTGGCTAAACAATAAGTCGTAAAGGGTCGGCGATGGTACCATTGGATAGGGCGCTGGTGACTTTCTATAGGCTGCCAATAGTAATCATAATCATAATCATGTCTCCATCTGCAGCGGTTTGGCCGCAATTTTCTACGGAAAGTTTCAAGCTGTAAGTGAATAAAGTGTAAATTTATGTAGCATATACTCAAAAATCTCTAATGTGCCACTGGCCGTATCTCAAAAATGGTGAGAGACAGGGCCAACGTTACTATTAGGTCCCTAATCACTGATAGGAAATCGCACATGCCCTTTCAGATGAGATGAAAATCGCCGACCTTGGATAACCTTGAAAGTCAGTACTCCAATTGGAACTGTATAAGCTGTAGCACATTTTCCCTCATGACAGCTAGGCTTTCTTGTATATGTTGTCTTGTTGGACAACAAGTCGTACAGTCATGGATTGTTGTAGGCCTTCAAATTTTGTGAACATGCAGAACAACTTCTCAGGAACCTGCTGTACAGATTTGGCTTGTATAGAATTTGTTTTTGCAGCTTGTTGTACAGCGAATACACGTCAAATTAAAGCTCTATGGCCACAGTCAAACTCACCTGCGCAATTTATGTAGATTTAAATTAGACATTTAATCTCGCATATATAATATGTCAACTTGAGCTTCATAAATATATGAAATTAATGTGTGATTTCAAACGAAATGTAGCATTACGTTACGTTATGCAAAAAATTCCAATTTATTTGTTCCCCTCGTGACGTCATCGGCCTAGCCCGCAGACATCATAAATATTAATGGCCTAGCTGGTGACGTCATTAACCTAGGCTAAGCCATTAATACTCGTGATGTGCATAGGTTGGGCCGATGACGCCACCGACGGCATCATGGCGATGCATTTTCTGCATCATTTTTGTCAATTGTCGATTGCAAATGCAAATTTTTCCGTGCTGACAAAATGCTGGGTGCCAATGTTTTTGTCAAAATTATCAAAAAATTGTGCTTTTTTAGGAAACGGGTGAGTTAATTTTAGTGTCTATGGACCTTTAAACTGAGAAAAGTGTGGGATTTAGACGTGATGAAATCAGAACCTGTTTTACGTGCATCTCATAGCGTGGCAGGTGACTGATGGCGTGCTGGAGGTGATTACCAAATGGCGGCTGACGATTCACCAGCTATACACCAGACACAACGTACCGGCATCACCGCCATTTAAGCAACGATAAAAATAATAAGCAATCTTCGCACCTGGAAATATTTAATCAAAACAGCATCAAATGGGCTGGCTTTTATGAAAAGTTATCCTAAATGTTTTCTGACCAAAACTTTATCTTAAAGACAATTAAGATTTTGAGACTATGCATTAACTTTAACAAAAACACTTGCCATCATTTTTTATATCAAAATTACACCATCATAAAGCAAAATACAGGTGTAGGTCTACTATAAATTTATACATATCAAGTTTATACACATTTTGCCAACATACCTATTGACTGTTGCACAAATATCTTTTTTCCAATACCATGGTAAAAACGTTCTATTGTTCTGGACTGATATAAAAGTTAAGGCTACACAGCTTTTCTTCTGTACGCTTATCCAATTACGTTGTTTTATTTGTTTGCTACGTAAGTGTGAATAAAGATTATCAAATAAATGCTACTTTTACTAGGTTATCGTGCAGAATTAAGTCAGATCGGACTGACCAGTTCGAGGTCGCGAGCGTTCATAGCAAGGATCTTGTCAAACGTTGTGAGTCCAGCATTAACCAGCACAGTCGCCATTGTTATACCTAAATTATCACATCAATGCAGTTAAAGGGCTTACCATCAATCACATTTCTAGGCCTATGACTGCTGCTTCGAGCTATTGTCCAATGCTCATTTCTGCAAATTCAGCAAATCGATTACAACTAGGTATATCAAAAAGATAACAATTAATTGCAGTTATGTAGAAAAAAATAGAAATTAATGAGATCGAATGGAATACAGAACAGACACTTCTGAGCAAAAAAGCTCCAGAGTTCAGATCCAGATTCCATAATTTCACGACAAGTGAAGTCCGTTGTATTCGCTAGGTGGCAGCACTATCTCAGCCAACTTTTAAGATTTCTGATCATTTCTGAATATTTTTCAAGTCACAAATGTCGATCGGTGAGGTTTTAACTGATAGACTGACCGATGCCGGTGAGTTGCTTGGAGACGTAGTGTGAGTTCTCCCAGACGTGAGCCTGGAAACACTTGGCCAGTAGAATGGCGTTCAACAGAGCAGCATAGCCCGACTCTCTCTTCCACAACACTTCCACCAGACCTACGCAGCACACCGAACACAGTAGTTGCTTCTGGTGGAGTCGCCTTTTCGTGCTGAAACCAACAGCCAGCTGGTTTGCCTGCCATCGAAAGAACGTCAACAACAAGCCTCGACATGGCACGTCAACGTCTGTACCTGACGACTGTCCGTCCAGCACAACAATGGCAAACGACTGCATATCCCCCTTTCTCCCTCACTCTTCTAGTATCGAGCGCAGCATCGTCTGGCATTACTTCCTCAACCTTGAGAATGTAAGACGAGAAAAGAAGAGTTGGTGGGAATTACAACAACAACAACAACAACAAGAACAAGAACAGCAGCAGCAGCAGCAACAACAATAACAACAACAACAACAACAACAACAATAACAACAACAACAACAACAACCACGACACAGTAGTAGGTCATATAATAGACGACATTACTAGTCCAACAGTCTTGTCCAACCGTCTGTCAGTCTGTCTGCTGTCTGTAACATGGGCACTTTTATGCTCATCATGCTGCTATAGTTAGTTATCAGCACTTAATTAGCAGTCAACTCCAACTCCAGAAACAGTTGATGTTGTAAAACTAATTCTGGCTGTATAGCAATTCGAACTTATGAGTATTCTCCGTATTTTCATCAGCCGATACTCGGTTTTGATTAATATCTACCTTTACTATGAAAGAGCCACCACTCGAGAAATCATCACCAAGGTGTCCATCCCCAGATAATACCCGCCAAGATGTCGTAGGATCATACTCAGACCTAGTAGCAGCAGCAGCAGCAGCAGCAGCAGCAGCAACAACAATAACAACAACAACAACCACGACACAGTAGTAGGCCATATAATAGACGACATTACTAGTCCAACAGTCTTGTCCAACCGTCTGTCAGTCTGTCTGCTGTCTGTAACATGGGCACTTTTATGCTCATCATGCTGCTATAGTTAGTTATCAGCACTTAATTAGCAGTCAACTCCAACTCCAGAAACAGTTGATGTTGTAAAACTAATTCTGGCTGTATAGCAATTCGAACTTATGAGTATTCTCCGTATTTTCATCAGCCGATACTCGGTTTTGATTAATATCTACCTTTACTATGAAAGAGCCACCGCTCGAGAAATCATCACCAAGGTGTCCATCCCCAGATAATACCCGCCAAGATGTCGTAGGATCATACTCAGACCTAGTAGCAGCAGCAGCAACAGCAGCAGTAATATCAGTAGTGCAGCAGACCTTTAACGCACACTAAGGCCTATACACAACGACTACTGACTAGCACTGATGTCATTATTGAAGACAGTTTCCTGAAGTTGGGGAAATATTGCCCATGGCCAAAGATTAAAGGTAGTATTTTCCAAACTGAACAAAAATAATTTAAAATAATGACTGAATGACGCCAGTAGCGATTGGGTGTCCTACTGTTTGTCTGTCTGTTCGTCTGTTAATTTGTTTTGTTTTTACCTACATATTAATCACAAAACACAATATTAATTCATACAGCGCCATATGTCTCAAGTAAATCAGAGATGCCTAGTGAAATAGAAGTGTATATGAACGTGGCAGTGTTAGCGTACAGTGGCTGATGCGGGTAGCAGCTCTCATGATGACATTGATGTCTTGTAGTAGAGCAAAGTCCTGTAGTGGCAGACAGCCGAGGTGTATCTGTATCAGACTGAACACATTACATACGCCAGATAGGCATTTCACACTGTATGATCGTCACCTCAGAATAAATACATAAGTGATAGCCGAGTGAGCATGTTAAGTACACTAGCAAAGTTTCCGTGCTACGGATGGGTCCACTCCATTACCCGGCAATTCAACCCCCACCCCTCAGGCTGTCCTTGGGGGGGGATGGGGCATGATGGAGGTGCACATACGTAAGGCCCAAGAACTCAGACACCATGGTCGGGGTCCGTGATCGTGCAACATCGAAGGCGCCAAAGGGGTATGACAAACGCTGGCCCGTCAGCTTGGAACAGTCTCCCGACGTACCTGAATGATCACACACTCAATCTGGACTCTTTTAAACGTTTCCTTAAATCATTTTTGTTTCAGATGTACTGATAACGCATTCAGCGTACTAGAGATTTCTTTGAAATGATAGTGCGCTACATAAATG
>Ga0209367_1013710_pt1 | contig 10395 bp, 7 predicted proteins | sample WorMetLIZISLAND2_FD_187412 | JGI IMG/M metagenome (GOLD analysis project Ga0209367, IMG submission 187412) | Marine gutless worms symbiont microbial communities from Max Planck institute for Marine Microbiology, Germany - Olavius geniculatus... ...
TTGATAGCATTTCATGTCTAATTGCGCGCATTATTGTTAGAGAAGAATTATCGACATTCGTGCAAGACTGTGATGGACAGAGCGAAAGATGCTCATCCGTGGTTTGGCATCGAGCAGGAGTACACGCTACTAGACACCGAGAGATATCCGTTCGGTTGGCCTCGAGGCGGTTATCCCGGACCTCAAGGTTATCAGCTATGCGCTATAATTTTTATTTCTAATCTGTGCTGTGAGACACGAATGAGTGTATTATTAAGTAATATTCAGTTGCCGTCAACAACGAAATTAATATAAATTGTCAAAAATAGGCGAAAAAGAAACCATAAGTTGACTAAATACTCTATACATTCGTGTCTAAACTTTATTTTTCACATTTGCCTTGAATGACCTAAAAAAACAAACATCAACACAATCAAACTGTGTGTTAATATTTCTGGCAGCAAGATTATATAATGTTTCAACAGCAAAGCAAATATTTTATTAAAGTGCATTCTACGTACAACAGGGTGAGACCGTGATTGAATGTAGAGTTTGACAGTGGAGAGGCGCAGTTGCATGGAAAAACCATTGAAGCCAGCTGAAGAAGATAACAATTAAAGATTCGTCTTCAGTCTTCATTCGTTCTGTGCCAATATTCTATGTACGGTACAGACTCTATACAAATATCTGATTTATAACGGCAACTGATGTTGGTGTCGGCAGGTCCGTACTACTGCGGTGTGGGAGCTGGCCGAGTGTTTGGTCGGGATGTACTAGAAGCTCACTACCGCGCTTGTCTCTACGCCGGTATCAACATATCCGGAACCAACGCCGAAGTCATGCCAGCTCAGTGGGAGTTCCAGGTATTCACAGTGACCCAGGCCGCATAAACTGCGTCAAATGTTGACCTATTTTCGTAACCTTTTCACCAAAATACTCTACAGTATACGCGCAATTAAGCGATCATTAAAGATTCCATAAAGTCTCAAATATGTCGCTACACTACCTTGTAAAATGTAGTCAGCTTTATAACAAGTATAACCCGGTAACGAAGTCAATAGGGCCTATGCATTGTAAATTTCAGCTTATTCTATATTGCACGATCGACGCATTTAGGATGTTAGTGTATTTTCAAGTTCACTGCAGAACTGGCCAGCGAAAAAATGTAAAAATCGGTTACAAGAATTTCGTTGCAATTTGTTATAATTTGCTGAAACTATGAATTTAATTTATGAAAGTTAGGGACTTATTTTTATGGACCACTCCGTACATAACATGAGTTTGTATAAGAGTTAAACTTCCGTAATTTTCGAGAAAGTATAAGCCTAAATGCAGGACAGTTTTGCTATTTAGAACTTGCTCAAGTTAAAATGCGTTCTCTATGCAGGTTGGACCTTGCGAAGGAGTTGACATGGGCGACCAGCTGTGGGTGGCAAGATTCATTCTTCACCGAGTTGCCGAGGACTTCGGTCTTGTCGTAACGCTCGACCCGAAACCTGTGCCTGGCAACTGGAACGGCGCAGGAGCGCACTGCAACTACAGCACTGAAGCTATGCGCAGCAAAGACGGAATCGTGTACGTTCATGCTAATGTTTGGAGTAGGCCTATTTGTTTTCCGCAAGATGTTTGATAACTTCTCGGTGTATATATACTAGGAATTAGCTTCTGGTCTGGTGTTCTCTTCAGTCATTTCTTGTTGCCCGCTTTTCTTTCGAATTGGCGCAGTAAACAGATATGACATCGTCGGCGGAGGCAACAGGTGAATAGTAACGTAGCAAGTACCTCACTGTTTGCTTTAATTTCAGACTTTGACTCATTTCGACATTCTGTTCTTTTACCCTGAATAGCCTATGCGTCGTCATCAAGGAAAAATATGATTAACAATTTCTAATTCAGCTTCTCGAGTTTAATATTAACGTGGCCTAGTGTTCTTAGTTTCGTCATTATTGTTGTCACTTGTCAGAGCGATAGAAGATGCGATCGAGAAGCTGAGCAAAGAGCACCAGCGTCACATTCGTGTGTATGATCCTCGCGGAGGCCGTGACAATGAACGTCGACTGACCGGTCATCATGAGACCAGCAGTATTCACGACTTCTCCGCCGGAGTCGCAAACCGTGGAGCGTCGATCCGCATTCCACGTCAGGTTGGAGAGGATCGTTGTGGTTATCTGGAGGATCGGCGTCCGTCGTCCAACTGTGATCCTTACTGCGTCGCCGAGATACTGGTCCGCACCACCGTCCTAGGCTCCCATGACGACTAGAATGATGTCAGCCCAGTGCCAACATTGTGCGGCCGTCCGCCTGACCTTTCACCTTTCGAGTTGAAAATTGGCATAGGCCTACAGGTTACTTCTGCCTTGGGGAACGTTGTCGTCAACTTTGGTTTCCATGTGCCTCTGTTTTCCCGTTAGGAGCCCATACAGAATGGACGGACGGACGGACAGACAGACGAGCAGAATCCACAATGCGAAATTATGGCGGTCTCACAATAGGCTAGTGCATGTCTGTGGCTGTGTTAACAAAAGCACATGTTATACTTGTTTCATTCCAGCACACGTACACGTACACGTAGCCTATTCCAAATGTGTATTTCATATTATTTTTAGCATTTAGTTTCGACTACTTTTGAAATAATATTTAGACTTATTTTGTTAATTATTCATCTAGTCAAATATTATTTAAACGTATTTTATCACTGATAAGCGCTGCAGTCCAGGACAGTTCTGTGGGATGCACTACAAAAATTTTGCTGTAATTTGCTGCAATTCTGTACGTACACAGATCATTATGATACGCAACGCAGTAGGCTACCGGCAATGAGTCCTCACCCTGTCGAGAAACAATAGTCCAGATGAAAGCACTGGTGGTCTTCTATTCCCGCAAAATGGTCAGTGCCGGCTAATGGTCCATCTGGGCCCTGAAGCTTGAAAGCGACTGCGAGTCCCTTGTACATATATTTGCAGTACAACTTTATTTTAGTTCTCTTTGTACTGTTTAAGCTTACCTTTTTTTGCTTAAACAATGAAGGCAAACTAGGGCAGTGGAACAAATGCAAAAGTGGAGGTAGTGAGGTACAATTCGTACAAACAATCTGCGAGCAATTTTTATTGTTGTATGCAGAATTGGCAAAAGTTTTAGTCTAGCAGACCGCAAATTTTCTCTCTAGAAGTTTAGGGGCCCGCGGTCCAGGCCCAGTCTCATAAATGATCCGGCCCTGGAAATGGTAGAAGTAGAAACAAAATAAAGTCACCAGTGTAATGTGCAACGAATAGCCATTTTATAGTACACGTTAGTTCATCATCAATATGTTACAGGTAAATACACCATTTTTAGCTGACCGTAGCCTACTTAAGTAACGGTCGAGCTTATGGTACGAGTTGTCGTCTGTCTGTCTATCGTCGTCCGTCACGGATGTATTGTGGCTAAACAGTAAGTAGTAAAAAATCGGCCATGGCCATCGAATAGGTCGCTGGCGATCTTCTTTAGGCTATCAATAGTAACCATGTCTCCATCTGCAGCAATTTGGCAGCAATTTCAATAGTAAGTTTCAAGCTAAAAGTGGACGTACCTCAGAAACGGTGACAAATGAGGCTTAGGTAACTATTAATCACTAATAGAAAGTGGCATATTGGCTTTCAAATGACTTGAAAATCATTGGCCTTAAATGACCTTAAAGATCAGTATGCACTATTGTGGCTAAATGGTGCGAGAGAGTGCCAAGATTGCTATTGATCACTAACAGGAAATCGCATACACCCCTTCAGATGAGATGAAAATCATCGACCTTGAAAAGTTGAAGGACACTGACAACTGGTAATGTCGGCTACCCTAGCAACAGCTGAGCTTCTTGTCTGATATGACTTCCTGCCTTGTAAAAGATGAGTACATAGCAACGAATTAACGAATTATACGTTTGCAAATTTTTACAGTATTATTTATTGTTTATTTCTGAATGTACTGGTTGCTACATACATTTACTAGAGTATATAAACGTTAATATATTAAGCCAATGTAATTGTGGGTTATCACTAGCACACAAGCACCTACAGGGTGGGTCAAAAAACGTGCCACTTTACTTTCGTCCATATCTTCGTCAATTATTGACCGATTTTCAAAATTTTTTCACTGGCACACTCTACAGACAATTTGCAATAATGTGATTATTACAGATCCCACCACACTGTAAATGCTCTCTACACTACCGTGTGAAATATCAATGAAATATGCATACATAACGATAATAACAAACAAACATATGTTTTTAGTAAAATTGAAAAACACTTCAGACCAACATTGCAGTGAATGGTCTGTATGACACTAGACTGGGTGGGTATAACACAGTCCAGTGGGCGACTTCACTTTTGACTTAGACTTTTGCTGAGCCTAAACTTCGGTCTAAGTACCTACTTAAGTCAAAAAGTGAAGTGATTTTGCTGAGCTAAAACATGGCGACTAACACGGATAGTTTAGTAAATTAAAACAGTCTGGTACCAAAAATAAACGCCGTAATGGCTACACAATGACGTAAGACGTTACGTAATTACGTCATTTGCATGCGCGGGGCAATTAAATAAGCAAGTCCAAGCGTAACTGGTTGATTTATTTCCTGTTAGGTTTACCGGTTTACCACCATTTTTAGTCGTTTAGTTGAACTTTGGTCTAAGTACAGACTTTAGCGTTCAGCTTTAGCTTTCGCTCAGCGAAAAGGCTCAGTGAAAGTCTAAGTCAAAAAGCGAAGTCACCCAGTGTCATATAAATCATGCATTGTAATGTTGGTCTGAAGCATTTTTTCATTCACCTAAATTTTTGTTATTATCTTTAGTTTTTGCTTACATTTATATTTCACAAGATAGTGCAGAAATGCACTTACCATGTGGTAAAATACCTAATAATCACATTATTGCAAATTGTCTGCAGAGTGCGCCAGTGAAAGAATTTTGAAAATCGGTCAATAACTGGCAAAGATATGGACAAAAGTAAAGTGGCACGTTTTTTAATGGCCCACAGTGTATACATGTATGTACTGTACAACGAAATAATCTGCTCTGCATGCAGGGTACAAATTACAACTGCTCATCTCAAAACATCTTATTCAGTTATTACGCAGTTATTATGTCCAATAGGCCAAATTATGGATCTTGCCCGTCCATCCGAACGTCCATCCTGTACTGGCGTCTAACTCGAAAACCAAAAATTTTTTAAAAAACCAAAATTGGTGTGAATGTTCTCCCAAAGCAGGAGTATCTGGCGTGCCAATTTTCTGTTCAAAAGATCAAAGACCAAACTCAGCGGACATCAAAAACGTCAGAAAAGACGCATATCTCATGCACATACGGCTTGCGCAGTGGCAATGCAAAGACATACAAACAAATATCAAAATAAACAAATAAACAGATGCTGCATGTTTATGGCAAGGTAGACGACAATATGTCCCCCTGGGCTGACATACATTTCTAGTTCTATGTACAAATAAAAAAACAAGCCATTATACATTAGATCCAGGGCAAAACATGGGATACAAAGTCCAGAGAAACAAGCAGCGGAATGTACAACTAGCACCTAGGCCACTGGCCATGAGGCAGGGACTATGTGTCAGTTTATAAAGCAGGGTTAATCCGGTGTGGATCAGGCTGGACGGTTGGTGTGAAAAGTCGGATGCTGCGGAGTTGGATCTAAGAACGGATTGCTGGAAGCTGTTGGTTGCGATGCTGGTGGATCAGTCACCAGCGTTACCTGCAATACATGCCATACATACTGTAAAACTTTGAACAGAAGCTCCCAGCTTCTACACCGTGTCTAAAAAAAATTCCCGCCATTTTTGACTGTAACTTGAAAACCAATTACCGTATCAGATTTTGATAATTCCTGACACAACTTGCCATCAAATGACAGTTCAGTTTCCCACCTCACCCAATGTGTGCTTCTGCACTACCTAGGGATAACAGATCAAGCGAAATATGTGTTGAAATAAACAGAAAACCTGAAAAAAACATCCCCGACATTATCGATCGTAACTTGAAGACTAGCAGATTTTAATAATTTTTGGCAAAAATATTTCTGACACAACATCGTGAACATGATGATGCATCTTCAACATCTTTATAGCTATTGGCAATCCTGCACGCACTATAACAATTAAATAAGTGTTTTAGTTTCCACCTCTCCCAACGTCTATTTTTGCACTACTTGGGGAACGCACACTAAGCATAATACGTGTTAAAATAAATTTTTTTAAATGTCGATAAATTCCATCTATCCTAATCTGTGGGCCCCAACAGCCAGTCTATTACAAGTGTTAGGGATTGGGGTTACATAATCTAGTGGGGGCGCTACGGCGACGTCCGACATAAGCCTATAGCAGGAAAGGGCAGCGGCGTAGCGGGATGATTGGCAGGTAGCACCTACAAGAGGAAGCAACAATGCAGATCAGGGCTCTTTGCTACTGCGACCGTACAGGCGTCGTCGGAGGCCGGGAGTGCTTATGATGTCATGATGTTACTGTGTATATAACTGTAATATACGAGTACGAAGAAATTTGTCTTATTACTCGGCACACACTATGTGTACCATTTATACAGTAACTGTGCACTTCCTAAGCGGCTGACTACTACAGAAAAAAGGATCTGGACAGTGGTCCATCGTAACAACAAGGTTTGACTGTCATGCAGCAGTGTGTCTACCAGATAAAGTTTAGGAATGTTTGTGAAGTCAAGAAGCGACTGGTACAGTCTGGATTGGTCTGAAGCAGAACTTTATCGATACTGCTGTCAATGAATGGAGAAAGCGTCTCCTTGCCTGTGTTTGCATAGTGGGCAAACACTTCCAGCAATTTTACTGCAGACAGTTGAAAAATGGACAACTGGATGAAATGTCGGCCAAGGTGTCAGGAATGTGAACAAAATGTGTTTTTACGCGTTACGTTAATTAAGCAATCATATCGCATTGGATAAAAAAGTGATATTTTGCTGGTTGTGTTTTCCCTATGTAGTGCAGAAACAAACGCCGGGTGAGGTGGAAAACTGAATGGTCATTTGACAGCAAGTTGCATCAGGAATATTCGTGCCAAAAATTATCAAAATCTGATAATTGGTTTTCACGTTACAGTCGAAAATGTCGGGAATGTTTTTTGAGACACAGTGTATTAGTACAAGTTGCCTTGATCTCCAGTCTGCATCCGGGACCCGGCTTTTAAATGGGAGCCAATTTCTACCAAACCACGTCAAAGTTGTTGATTTTTGCAGCCGATGTATTAGTTCAACCTGGTGGATTTTGCTACAGTTTGTTTTCTGAGATTAAACCCAGATGTTCTACAGCTGCCAACAAGATGGGTTTCAGGGTTTTCATGGATCTTACGTTATCTGGATAAAAATGCTAAATAGTGTCCACATTAAATACATGTACACAAATATCATAAGTTTAAAATTTTTTCAAAACTTAACCGTAATGAAATATTTCATTACTAGCAGGTTTTTTACAACAATGAATGAGTGGAGCTATGGAGCACCTTGTTGAAGACGCCACGTCCATAGTAGTCAGCTATGACAGAAAACCCGTCCTGAGCGCGCTCAAGCTGATGGTGAAACTGCTCATGAAGATCTTTGCTCTGCTCTTGTGCTCGAATTATGTCCATCAGCTTTCTACAAGTCAAGCCACGCTATTCACTCACCCACACAAATTGGTACAAAACAACTCTCTTTCATAGCATGCTGCTGATACATGAAACAATGCTATCCCCAGTTTTCACCGCTTGGATCTTTCAAAAACTAAATCAACCAACTGATTTGGCTGCTCATGGGGGCAGTTACTGGAGCTATGTTCTGTTGGCTGACTGTTCCACATGTACACTTTACAGCATGTGTATTATTTTGCTAATGCACTGTTCACTTTTTTGCACAATAATAATGACAAAATAAAGATCGCAAAAACAATAATAATGCTGACAACAAAACAAGCTTTAGTACAGTCGTAGATAGACTGCTACAATATGCATGTACAACATAACACAAAGAAACAGCTTGGGAATGACATGACACTTGAGGAATAGCAATTAGCTGCTATAAATGCTAGCTTTAGCAAAAATGCTGTAATGGATTAATACAAACTGGAAAAGAAACTTGAATGTGATAGATATTAGCAAAATCGACCACTAACTTCTGCCCTCCCCAACAAAGTTTAAACTTAGGTGGTCCACTTGCATTGCAGTCTGCCACTCTACCAATCAGGCATTTCTCTCTTCAAAAACTAAAAGAAGAAAAGTAAAGCACTACAAATGAACTGTAGGCCTACCGATTCTCAGGCATGCATACTGGACATTCCGCATCACTCTCAGAATAGCTCTCAAAACAGCTGCACACAGAGCCACATAGCAACAATATCAGCTTCAGCAACATTGTAAAAAAACATTAAGCCGTTCCCAAGCTATAATCTAAATATTTAAAAGAGGGATGTAGCAGTTTGGACTGCGATTGGCTGTGACGTCATATAGACATCGTCAACATGATGATGCATCTTCAACATCTTTATAGCTTCTGGTAATCCTGCACGCAGTGCTGTGTATCAAGGCCACAGACTGAGATGAGGCATCTTTAAAGTGGCACTGATCTCCATTTCTTAGCTAGCAGCCAGACACCAGTTTACACCGCGAGACCATGGACACTGGAGTAGTGCAACAGTGTGCATCACAGCTTTTGCTAGTATTCATTGTATCTACTTACACAAATGGCCAGATGAGTTGGCCTAGGCAGCTGGTTACAAACTGAGATAGTTGACCTATCTGTTGACGGTCACCCTTCCAAGTACTTAATAGGTCTGAGGTTGATTAACTTCGCTGACAAGACCAATGTCGTTACCAACTAAGGTAAACAGCCAGACAAGCAACATTACATCAGATATCAACAACAACCAATGCTACATTATCTTTTTGACTATGATCTTGCTTTCTGAAACTTACAAGAAAAACAATGATTGAGGCAAAAATGCAGTGACATCAAAAGAAAAGACAACCTTGTGAGACCTTCTTATTATAAGAACATAAGGCACGTAAACATATATGAAACATTATTCACTACCAAGATCCAAGATCAACTCAGCCTTCGATCCATGATATGGTGTAGATAAACTGAGTACTGGCCTGCTTGGCTAGAATTCAGACATGGTGTGTTCACCTATGTCAGATGGCAGGTAATACTGTGTGTACGCATATGGCAGTTGACACTCCATCGCTCTTCGATGTGTTCCCACAAAGGGCTATATACATTATGTACCATTTAACTCTTCGAGCAACATGGTAATGAAAAATAAAGCAAAATACTCACTGCTGGTGAAAGGAATGTTGACAGAGAAAGTGAACAGAGGGCAGATCCAGCGAATGACTACAGACACTGCACTTTGAGTTCTGAAAAATCTTGGCTCTGTCAACCACAGCCGACACCAAACAACACACCTACTGCATTTTGCCATTGCTAGAGAAAGACAATACATGTACAAAACATGCAAAAACTAGACATGCAGCAATAAGGCATCGGTAAGCCATCAGTTGGCTGATTATTAGTGCCTAGAAATCAACCAATTTTTGACCACTTGTTGCACAAAGTTACAAAATTAACCCAGTATTAAACCTCACTCGCATTACCAGTAAAACAGTGAAAAAATCAGCTGACAGTTAGCATCAGCTGTGTAAACTGACAATCAAATATCAATTATTGACAAATTGGCCGAATATCAGCCGATGCTGATACAGTGCATCTCCAACCACAAACATCTCTAACAAATAACCAATTAAACCATTTCTTGTAAGGGTAAACTACTAAATTAGACAAAAGGCAAAAGTTAAGTATTATTTGAAGAAATACACAGCAAATGAAGCTTGTAACCACTGTCGATTTTTTTTTACAAAAATTAAATCTATAAACAAACTTTCTTTCAAGTGAAAGTCAGCCAGTGCGACTGTGGCCAACACTAAGTAACTGTAGCTCATTATGCCAACAACTGATTCAGTTAGCCGACATACGTTGTTTTCAGTTGTTCGATCTCGCTGCGCATCTTCTGTGTTTCATCGCGGTACTGTCGGACCAGTCGCTCATCTTCTTCAATTTGATCATGTTCTGTCTGCAGCCGGCGAGTAATGTAATCCTACATTCAAACAGCTCATTCATTTGGTCGACCATTAAGGGCGAGTTGCACCAACGTCGTTCATGATCTTGGTTCAGCTGAATCTAGATCAAGAGTTGAACCGAGTTCACGCTGAATTATGTTGCACCAAGCTGAACTTGGATCAGCTGATCCCGTTCAGTTGAACGGCCGTGGTTATACCGTGGACGACGCTGATTGGTCAAGCCGCGCTCAGCCCGTAGGTTAACTAGTGACGTCACAGTCACATACGCTAATGCTAATGCTTACGAAACAGTCCAGCACCGA
>Ga0209367_1013712_pt1 | contig 10395 bp, 8 predicted proteins | sample WorMetLIZISLAND2_FD_187412 | JGI IMG/M metagenome (GOLD analysis project Ga0209367, IMG submission 187412) | Marine gutless worms symbiont microbial communities from Max Planck institute for Marine Microbiology, Germany - Olavius geniculatus... ...
ACATGTAAGAACAAGCAGTAGAGCGAATTCTTAATTGTATGGCAAAATCAAAGTTTTACGCTCGCATTTTATATATTTTTTTCTATTAATTCAGATAAAAACAAAGCTACATTTTTTTTGTGTTTTTTTGACTCTTGCAGCATTCTGGCTTGCGTGTTTTCTCAACAGTTTCGACTACATGCAAGAACAGGCACTTGATCGGTTACATTTTTTTGTGTAATATTTTAAGTGTAATATTTTGTGTAAGTTTTAACAGTTGCAGCTCTATTCAAGATAGAGCTGAAACCGTATTTTCGCTTGTGTGACAATATGAAAATTTTACGCTGGCATTTTTAGTGCTTTTTTGTTATTGCAGATAAAATCAAAGACAGTTGCATGTTTTTGTGGTATTTTGACTCTTGCAGCATTCTGGCTGGCGTGTTTTCTCATCAGTTTCGACTACATACAAGATCTGGCAGTAGACTGTCGGACTACTCTCGCTTGTGTGGTGAAATAAAATTTATACGTTTGCATTTTATGTACTTTTTTTATTAGTTTAAATCAAATCAAAAAGAGCTACATGTTTTTTGTAAAATTTTTATTTTTGCAGCATTCTGTCTTGCGAGTTTTCTTAACAGTTTCGACTACATGCAAGATCTGGCGGTTGACCATAAACCTACTCTCGCTTGTGTGATAAAATGAAAGTTTTACGCTCGCATTTTACGTATTTTTTCTGTTATTTCAGATAAAATTAATGCTACATGTTCTTTGTGTTATTTTGACCCTTGCAGCATTCTGGCTTGCGTGTTTTCTCAACAGTTTCGACTACATGCAAGAATTAGCAGTAGATCGTAATATCGCTTGTGTGGCAAAATAAAAGTCGTACAGACGCATTTTAAATATTTTTTTTGTTACCACGGCTCAAATCAAAGACAGTTACATGTTTTTTGTAATATTTTGACCCATTCGCTATTCTGGCTTGTGTGAGTTCTAACAGTTTCGGCTACATGTAAAAACGAACAGTAAAGCGTATTCAAATTGTATGGCAAAATAAAAGTTTTGCGTGTTGTCTCAACAGTTTCGACTACATGCAAGAATTGGCAGTAGACCGTACTCTTGCTTGTGTGGCAAAATAAAACTCTTACAGTCGCATTTTAGATATTTTTTGTTAGCACGGCTCAAATCAAAGACAGTTACATGTTCTTTGTAATATTTTGACCCATTCGCCATTTTGGCTTGTGTGAGTTTCAACAATTTCGGCTACCTGCAAGAACAGGCAGTAGACCGTGTTCTCGCATATGTGGCAAAATGAAAGTTTTACGCTCTCATTTTACGTACTTTTTTATAAGTTTAGATGAAATTTTAGATCTGGCAGTAAACCGTAGGCCTACTTTCGCTTTTATGGTAAAATAAAAGTTTTACGCTCGCATTTTATGTTTTTTTTTCTATTAGTTTAGATGCAATCAAAAAAACTACATTTTTTTGTAATATTTTGACCCCTGTAGCATTCTGGTTTGCGTGTTTTCTCAACAGTATCGACTGCATGCAAAATCAGGCAATCGTAAACCGTACTCTCGCTTGTGTGAGAAAATGAAAGTTTTACCATCGCATTTTAAATATTTTTTTTGTTAGCACGGCTTAAAGCAAAAACAGTTACATGTTTTTTTGTAATTTTTTTGACTTATTCGCTATTCTGGCTCGTGTGAGTTCCAACAGTTTCGGTTACATGTAAGAACAGGCAGTAGAGCGAATTCTTAATTGTTTGGCAAAATCAAAGTTTTACGCTCGCATTTTATATATTTTATATATTTTTTTCTATTAATTTAATTAAAAACAAAGCTACAAGTTCTTTGTGTTATTTTGACTCTTGCAGCATTCTGGCTTGCGTGTTTACTTAACAGTTTCGACTACATGCAAGAACTAGCAGTAGATCGTACAGTTGTACAGTCGCATTTTAAATATTTTTTTCTGTTACCACGGCTCAAATCAAAGATAGTTACATGTTTTTTGGAATATTTTGACTTATTGCCATTCTGGCTTGTGTGAGATCCAACAGTTTCGGCTACGTGCAAGAACAAGCAGTGGACCGTATTCTTGCTTGTGTGGCAAAATGAAAGTTTTACGCTCGCGTTTAACGTACTTTTTTTATAAGTTTAGATGAAATCAAAAACGGCTACATGTTTTTAGTAATATTTTGACCGATGCAGCATTTTGGCTTGCGTGTTTTCTCAACAGTTTCGATTACATGCAAGATTAAACAGTAGACCGTTTTCTCGCTTGTGTGGCAAAATAAAAGTTTTATATTTGTTTTTTTATGACTTTTTTTCTGTTAGCACGGCGGTTACATGCTTTTTGTAATATTTTGACTCATTCGCATTTCTGCTTTGTGTGAGTTCCAACAGTTTCGGCTATATTCAAAATCGAGCTGAGACCGTATTCTCGCTTGTGTGACAATATGAAAGTCTTACGCTCAATGTTTTTTTTTTCTGTTAATGCAAATGAAATCAAAGCCATCTGCATGTTCTTTGTGATATTTTGACCACTGCAGCATTCTGGCTTGCGTGTTTTCCCAACAGTTTCGACTTCATTCTAGATCAGACAGTAGACCGTACTCTCGCTTTTGTGGCAAAGTGAAAGTTTTACCATTTTATTTTAACTATTTTTCTTTGTCAGCAAGGCTCAAATCAAAGACAGTTACAAGTTCTTTGTAATATTTTGACGCATTCGCCATTCTGGCTTGTGTGAGTTTTAACAGTTTCGGCTATATTCAAGATCGTGCTGAAACCGTGTTTTCGCTTGTGTGACAATGTGATAGTCTTACGCTCGCATTTTAAATGCTTTGTTATGTTAGTGTAAATGAAATCAAAGACAGCTACATGTTTTTTGCGGTATTTTGACTTTCGCAGCATTCTGGCTTGCATGTTTTCTCAACAGTTTCGCCTACATGCAAAATCAGGCAGTAGACCATAGGCCTACTCTCGCTTGTGTGGTGAAATGAAAGTTTTAGGTTCGCATTTAACGTATTTTTTTTTATTAGTTCAAATAAAATCAAAGACAGTTACATGTTCTTTGTGATATTATAATTTCTGCAGCATTCTGGCTTGCGTGTTTTCCCAACAGTATCGACTAAATTCTAGATCAGACAGTAGACCGTACTCTCGTTTTTGTGGCAAAGTGAAAGTTTTACCATCCCATGTTAAATACTTTTTTCTGTTAGCACGCCTCAAATCAAAGACAGTTACAGGTTCTTTGTAATATTTTGACTCCTTCGCCATTTTAGCTCGTGTGATTTCTAACAGTTTCGGTTATATTCAAGATCGTGCTGTGACCGCATTCCCGCTTGTGTGACAATATGATAGTCTTACGCTCGCATTTTAAATGCTTTTTTATGTTAGTGCAAATGAAATCAAAGACAGCTACATGTTTTTTGCGGTATTTTGACTTTCCCAGCATTCTGGCTGGCATGTTTTCTCAACAGTTTGGATTACATGCAAAATCAGGCAGTAAACCATAAGCCTACTCTCGCTAATGTGTTGAAAGAAAAATTTGACGCTCGCATTTTATGTATTTTTTTTCTATCAGTTTAAATGAAATCAAAAAAGCTACATGTTTTTGTGGTAGTTTGACCCCTGCAACATTCTGGCTTGCGTGTTTTTTCAACAGTGTCGACTACATGCAAAAACGGGCTGAAGACCGTATGCTCGCATGTGTGGCAAAATGCAAATTTTACGCTCGCATTTAACGTATTTTTTTCTATTAGTTTAAATAAAATCAAAGACAGTTACATGTTGTTTGTGATTTTATGATTTCTGCAGCATTCTGGCTTGCGTGTTTTCCCAACAGTTTCGATTACATTGTAGATCAGACAGTTGACTGTACTCTCGCTTTTGTGGCAAAGTAAAAGTTTTACCATCTTATTTTAACTATTTTTTTCTGTTAGCAAGGCTCAAATCAAAGACAGTAACAGGTTTTTGTAATATTTTGACTCATTCGCCATTCTGGCTTGTGTGAGTTCTAACAGTTTCGGCTATATTCAAGATCGTGCTGAGACCGTATTCTCCCTTGTGTGACAATATGATAGTCTTACGCTCGCATTTTAAATGCTTTTTTATGTTAGTGCAAATGAAATCAAAAACAGCTACATGTTTTTTGCAATATTTTGACTTTCGCAGCGTTCTGGCTTGCATGTTCTTTCAACAGTTTCGCCTACATGCAAAATCAGGCAGTAGACCATAAGCCTACTCTCGCTTGTGTGTTAAAAGGAAAGCTTTAGACTCGCATTTTATGTATTTTTTTATTAGTTTAGATGAAATCAAAAAAAGCTACATGTTTTTGTGGTATTTTGACTTTTGCAGCATTCTGGCTTGCGTGTTTTCTCAACAGTTTCGACTACATGCTAAATCAGGCAGTAAACCGTAAGCCTACTCTCGCTGTTGTGGTGAAATAAAACTAATACGCTCGCATTTTATGTACTTTTTTATTAGTTCAAATTAAATCAAAAAGAGCTACATGTTTTTTGTAATATTTTTATTCCTGCAGCATTTTGGCTTGCGTATTTTCTTATCAGTTTCGACTACATGCGAGAACTGGCAGTAGACAGTATTCTCGCTTGTGTGGCAAAATGAAAGTCATACGCTCGCATTAAAATACATTTTTTGTTAGCACGGTTTCAATCAAAAACTGTTACATGATCTTGAAAATATTTTGTCCCATTGCCATTTTGGCTTGTTTGAGTTCCAACAGTTTCGACTACGTGCAAGAACAGGCAGTAGACCTTATTATTGATTGTATAGCAAAATGAAAGTTTTACGCTCGCATTTGACGTATTTTTTTCTATTAGTTCAAATAAAATCAAAATCAGTTACATGTTTTTTGTGATCTTATAATCTCTGCAGCATTCTGGCTTGCGTGTTTTCCCAACAGTATCGACTACATTTTAGATCAGACAGTAGACCGTACTCTCGCTTTTGTGGCAAAGTAAAAGTTTTACCATCCCATTTTAAATACTTTTCTCTGTTAGCACGAATCAAATCAAAGACAGTTACAGGTTTTTGTAATATTTTGACTCATTCGCCATTCTGGCTTGTGTAATTTTTAACAGTTTCGGCTATATTCAAAATCGTGCTGAGACCGCATTTCCGCTTGTGTGACAATATGATAGTCTTACGCTCGCATTTTAAATGCTTTTTTATGTTAGTGCAAATGAAATCAAAGACAGCTACATGTTTTTTGCGGTATTTTGACTTTCGCAGCATTCTGGCTGGCATGTTTTCTCAACAGTTTTGACTACATGCAAAATCAGGCAGTAGACCATAAACTTACTTACGCTTATGTGGTAAAATGAAAGTTTTACGCTCGCATTTTATGCATTTTTTTATCAGTTCCGATGAAATCAAAAAAAGCTACATGTGTTTGTGTTATTTTGACTTTTGCAGCATTTTGGCTTGCGTGTTTTTTCAACAGTTTCGACTACATGCAGGAACAGGCAGTAAACCTTATTGTCGCTTGTGTGGCAAAATAAAAACCTTACCATCTCTTTTAAAATATCTTTTTGTTTTCACAACTTAAATCAAAAACAGTTACATGTTCTTTGTAATATTTTGACCCATTCGCCATTCTGGCTTGTGTGAGTTATAACAGTTCCATCTACGCTCGCATTAAAATACATTTTTTTGTTGACACGGTTTAAATTAAAGACCGTTGCGTGTTCTTTGTAATTTTTGACCCATTTGTCATTTTGGCTTGTGTGAGTCTCAACACTTTCGCTTATATTCAAGATCAAGCTGAGATTGTATTCTCGCTTGTGTGACAATATGATAGTCTTTGCTGGCACTTTTAATGTTTTTTTTGCTATTGCAGATGAAATCAAAGAGAGCTGCATGTTCTTTGTAATATTTTGACCCCTGCAGCATTGTGGCTTGCGTGTTTTTTTTAACAGTTTCGACTACATGCAAGAACTGGCAGTAAACCGTATTGTCGCTTGTGTGGCAAAATGAAAGTTATACGCTCGCATTAAAATACATTTTTTGTTAACACGGTTTAAATTAAAGACCGTTACATGTTTTTTTGTGATATTTTGACCCGTTTGTCATTCTGGCTTGTGTGAGTCTCAACAGTTTCGTCTATATTCAAGATCAAGCTGAGACCGTATTCTCGCTTGTGTGACAATATGATAGTCTTTGCTGGCACTTTTAATGTTTTTTTTTGCTATTGCAAATGAAATCAAAGAGAACTGCATGTTTTTTGTAATATTTTGACCCCTGCAGCATTATGGCTTTTTTTCAACAGTTTCGACTACATGCAAGAACTGGCAGTAGACCGTATTGTCGCTTGTGTAAACAAATAAAAGTTTTACCATAGCATTTTAAATATATTTGTTTTGTTAGCACGGCTTAAATCATAGTCAGTTACATGTTTTTTGTAATATTTTGACCTTTGCAGCATTCTGGCTTGCGTGTTTTTTTCAACAGTTTCGACTAGTTGCAAGATCAGGCAGTAGACCGTACTCTCGCTTGTGTGGCAAAATGAACGTCTTACCATCCCATTTTTAATACTTTCTTTTGTTAGCACGGCTCAAATCAAAAACAGTTACATGATTTTTGTAATATTTTGACCTATTTGCTATTTTTGTTTGTGTGAGTTCTTACAATTTCGGCTACATGCAAGAACAGGCAGTAGATTGTATTCTTGCTTGTGTGGCAAAATGAAAGTTTTGCGCTCGCATTTTTAATACGTTTTTTTTTGTTATCACGACCCAAATCAATTACTGTTGCAAGTTCTTCATAATATTTTGACGCGCTTGTCATTCTGGCTTGTGAGACTTTATCAGTTATACGGCGATATTCAAGATCTGGCTGTTGATTGTATTCTCGCTTGTGTGACAATATGAAAGTTTTACGCTCGCATTTTTAATGTTTTTTTCTGTTATTAAGGATGAAATTAAAAACAGCTACATGTTCTTTGTGATATTTTGACCCCTGCAGCATTCTCACTTGTGTGTTTTTCCAACAGTTACAGCTACATGCAAGAATTGGCAGTAGACCGTATTCTCGCTTGTGTGGCAAAATAAAAGTCATTCGCTCGCATTAAAATACATTTTTTGTTAGCACGGTTTAAATCAAATCTGTTACGTTGTAACACTTTGTTTCCAGGACTGGGTAACGTTTGTGACATTCTGGTCCCACGACCACTGGTGCCAGGTGCTACGGTCGGAAGTTTTAGGTTTTTTTTGCTTCGGCCATCTCAAGGGTTGCTAACTATCCGACCTAGTATATGTAAGTTTGCTGAGGGTGTGTGTCGGATTATCAAAACGTGTGACTTCAATTTTTGTAGAAGAGACGAGACAAAAATATTATGGTGAAATAAAAAAATACCGAATTTATTCTGTTTAAGGCTTGACAAAAGGATACGAGGAGACAGCAGGTTCAAATACTTAACTACTAGCAATCATACGTTTAACACTCAAAAACATTTAACTTGGGCGCCAGGATCTTTAAACATCATAGCCAAGTTCAACACGTTATGCGAACACACGAAGTCCATAGCAATTAACACTTTGTCATAGTTTCATATCATACAAACTTGTTCTAGTATAATCGTTGTTATTTAGGGGTAAAATGAGAAATGAGAATGAGAAATGAGAAATAAGAAATAAGAAATGAGCAAAAAGAAAGGAAAAAAGGTCGTTTAATTTATGACTAAATGCCCAAAATAGAATAAAAATAGGAAAACCTAAACCACAGGGGTCTTTTTTATAAAAGAAAAAAAACTAGCACGATTATACGAAAACCTCACACTTTATGAGAAATCGAACAACGCACAGATACTGTATGATCAAACAGCAATTACAGGTTAAATGCAACATTTAGACTTTTAAAAGTGTTTTCTGAAACGTTACGGCGTTTCTCAGCCATTACTCTTTTTTTCGACAGTGGCCAACTGGCCGACAACCGAACTTAACTTACGAATACAAAAAATCAAACTACTAAATGACGGTCAACAAACTACACGCTGACAAGCTGAACAAATTGAGTGACCGAACAAGCTGAGTGGCGACCGTTTTTGGTCACAGTCCGCTTTTATACCGTTTAACGGATCGACTAGAGATGGACCAATTCCATAAATTGAAATAAAAATCAATCCAAAAGGCTTAAAATTGTCAGTTCGTTACAACATGTTTTTTGTAATATAATCCATTTGTCATTCTGGCTTGTGTGTCTTCCAACAGTTACGGCTATGTACAAGAACAGGCTGTAGACCGTATATTTTTGCTTGTGTGACGAAATGAAAGCGTTAAGCACGCAATATTAGTATTCTACCTTTTTTCTGTCAGTACAGCTTAAACAAAGCCAATTTTTGATTCCGTTTTAAGAAAAATTGTAAAGGGGTCCCGGTTGCCGCTGGGGTATGCGCTGGCGAGACTTAGCCATTCTCTAGGACGCGTTAAAATTTGGCGGCACAGTACCCCCTATCGGCCGAAATCTGGTTTTCGAAAAAAGTCGGTTTGGTTGGGTGCGATTTGACTTTTAAATCACCGTGGTTATTAGGTCATAGTTCACCGTACTTTTTTCAGCTAACGCGGGACGAGTCGTATACGTTCCGCGGATATTCGCCGTCTGAATTTAAGTCGTCCGAAATCGCGCCCAATTTTGTACGTTTTACCCCTACAATTATGGACCTTTATTAAATAATAGAACGTAGCACTTTCGATCGCGGTGCAAAATTTTGCGGCAATCGAGAGAAGAAGAAAAAAAGAAATAAACGCCAGCAAAATATAAGTCCGCTTCCAAAGCTATCATTTTTATAGCTGGTGGACTAACAACAGCTAATGACGAACTGTTTTGTGGTATCAACGTAAATGACCGTAATTGACCCTGAACCCCGAAAATAGGGTGTTTTATTTTTTTGCAATTTTTGGTGCACATTTCAAGAAAGAATTGCGCTAAAATTACTACAGATATTTTATTGCACGTTGTACGCTGATTCCCTAGGTGGCAGCACCGATGCTGTCGCGCGTCACGCGCGTTTTGCTCAAATTACTTGTTATACATATACGATTCTAGCTTACAGATGTCTACAGCTGCTAAATAGCCTACAAAAATTAATGCATAGGCCTATAGAATATAAACCTATAGACTGGCTTAATGTCTAATGATATTGAACAATTATAATAGTCCCGGTCCTTGAAACTTGTATGTCGCTGCGTTTGGAAATGTGAACAAAATACCAAAAGGTCTAATTTAATTCTTGTGCGAAAACTGTATTTGGTGCAATGATACCAGTAAAACTTTTCTGCAACAGCAAAGTACTAACGGTATCATCTGCTAACATTTGCATAGAATTTCGCAGTTATGTAGGTCTATGTGTAGACTACATGATAAACTATCATTAATAATTTCTACTTTGCTTCGAGAGACACACAACGTGATTTAGAGTTCTTCCTGGGCCAAATCGGCTTCATTTGCAAAGTTCGCAATTAGCATAGATAGATCAAGCTTCAAGTTCAACTTAATTATGCTGCCAATTTTATCTATGTCCTGTCAATCAACGTGCATAAATATTCACGTGGGAAACCATAAATGAATGTAAATCGTACTTGCGCTTGTTAGAAAAGACCTCATTATCGACCGATTATGTTATAATACAATGGCGCCATCTACCGAATGCCCCTATAGCCACCATACATTGCGTTTGCTACTGCGTTTGTCATTGTTTTGTTTTGACGACTGACTAGCATTATAAAGTTTAAAAATTTTAATTGGCTGCATAAAAATTAAATGAAGTTAAATTTATTAAATTGAACAGGGACTTTAATTTTTAATTTTAAACTTTGAATTTTAAATTTAAATTTTGAATTTTTTAAGGTAAAAAATTTTTTGAAGGTAAATTTTTTTGAATTATCGCAAGGCAAGTGTAGGGCGGCTTGCAGCCAGCCAATCAGCTTAGTGGGCGGATACAGCACCGCAGCGATGCGGCGGCATCGCTGCAGACAGTAGTCGGTCGTCAGCTAGTCGTCAGTAGAGTCGCCGGTAGACAGTCGTCGACAATCGCTAGTCAGTCAGTTGTTGTCGGTCTGCGAGAAAAGATGTAACGAGCAACTTTCGGACGGCGATGACCGTTGAGTCGCCGTCGGTATTGATGTTGTAGTGCGATGATCGTAAGGGGATCTCCAGTGGCGACGCTTCGTGACGTGTTGTATTATGAGTGTGTTAATAAAAGAATGAAAAAGGGGATCATTACTCGCGTTGCCCCCATGTAAATGAAAGATCTTGTTACCTCTAGCTAAGTGAGTTGCTCTAACCAGTTCAAAATGAGTAAGCTATAGTAAGAGTAAGTAGATCCAAATAAATAATAATAAAAACCATTAGAGTAGCAAAATGACTAGAAGAGATAAGCTTAGTCGTTGAACAACAGAGT
>Ga0209367_1013713_pt1 | contig 10394 bp, 5 predicted proteins | sample WorMetLIZISLAND2_FD_187412 | JGI IMG/M metagenome (GOLD analysis project Ga0209367, IMG submission 187412) | Marine gutless worms symbiont microbial communities from Max Planck institute for Marine Microbiology, Germany - Olavius geniculatus... ...
AGCACATCCGACTCGACTTGACTTGACTTGACAACGGCATGTCGACTTCAGTCGACTTCAAACGACTTGAGACGTTCAGAAGTTGTGATGAACTTGCGTTAACACTGTGCACCATTTTTGTACGTCTTACAACTTCACTAAATATTAAAAGATTTTCAAAAAATTTTTACTGTCAGAATCAGAAGACAATTTGCAATAAAGCTATTACTATAGATCTCACCACAACTAAAGTGTGTCACTACACTACCTTGTGAAATGTCAGTGTCTTAAAGATAACAATTAAAAATAAAACGACTTTTGTTGCAACGCATTATAAGATTAACAACAGAAACAACGTGTTTGTTGTCTCAGTTATTGTCTAAAAAAAATCACACCTCACAGTTTTCACATCAAAATGTCTCCACCTTGCTGCTGGACGACGCATCCAACCGGCGACGCCACTGACCAATGGCGCGATCAACCAAACGCTAAGGCACTTTTCTCCCCTCAGCGACAATGGCCTTCTTCAGCTGGTTGATCGTTGTGAATCGTCAACACTGATAAGCCATCTGTTGAAGGCAATCCCGAACAGCATAATCGACCGGATTTAAATCCGGTTTGTTTGGGGGGGGCACATGCCAGGCTTCATCAATGTTGATCACGTAACTAACTGGTCAGTGGCGTCGCCGGCTTGAGTGCATCATCTGACATTTCACGAGGTAGTGCAGCGACACACTTGAGGTGTGGTGGGATCTACAATGGCAGTTTTATTACAAATTGTTTTCTGATTTTGACAGTAAAAAAAATTTTAAAATCGGTTAATATTTGGTGAAGTTATAAGGCGTAGGTCTACAATAAATGGTGTCATTTTAGCCCACCCTGTATACTGTAGGCTATTCATAAAGTGTTTTTTCTTTCGGCGGACGTCTCTGTTATTGTCATTTCTTAAGAAAAATTCGCACAGACAGTTAAAACTGTGTGTAATGTGACTGTTTTGACGCGGTACAGCTATGCTGCACGGCACCTTTGGCATCGTTGTCGTCCGTCCGTCTGTCGTCCAGCCGTCTGTGCGTCTGTAGTGTTTGAATTGCCAGAGGGTTGGGGGGTTCAACCCCAACTGTTTTCTTAACTTCCCTAACACACTCTCAAATTAGGCCTATGTTCTGTGGGTCATCTATATGCTTTATATATAGGATTTATATCACAATTTTGGTCGGGTTCTGACAGTCGATAACTTCGACCCCCAGCTAATTTTTTTGCAATCCAAAAACTGATTGTGGCTAAACGTTAGAGCTTGTGGAAAGAAACTTTTGCACTAATAAGCAGCCTTGTTACTTAAACCTAGGCATGCACAGTTTCAGCGATCTAGTGCAAAGGGAACAACTACATGGAAACTACGTCATTCACAGTTCCGTTTACCTTAATCGGTAGGCCTATAAGCTTACCTTTATTTTGTGATACGGTTACTAAAATACGTTACAAATGGTTGAAATGGCCTTATTTGCCTGAGCTCATTGATAGCCGCGTTTTAGAAAACTGCTAGATGCAAGATTACTGGTTAAGTCGACTTCTCAAGTCGACTTGAAATGACTTGTAATGAGACCGACGGCGCCAGAAAATTTCGACGGTGACGCTGCTACAGACCGACTTGATCCGACTTGGAAGACCCAAGTCGACTTGAGTCGACTTGATCGACCCGACTCCCAGGTCTACGATGAATGCGAAGTACTGATGGAACCGCTGGAAAACGCCGTTTTTACGTTTTCGCAAAAATTGTTGCAAAATTGTGAACGGATTAATTCTAATAAAATTATGTACAGTGGTCTGAAGTCAAATGAGTATAAAAACAAGTTTCGTCGAGCAAGTAAAGTCAGACAATCTTTTGTGCCTATTTTGCCCAATTTTCTTCCCGCTCATGCATTTTTAGTTGGACAGCAATTGTTTAATACTGTTGCTTACACGCTTTCTTAATTTCGTCAAATTTTAATTCCCCCAATAATCATTAATCATAGTTGAGCAGTACATGGAGATTGAAACTGACTGGTATTGGCAAGGCTGTCGTTGGACTGGCAGCTATTAAGACGTTGATTGTCGCTGTTCAGCTGACACTGCTGCTTTGGTGCTGACGATGACGATAATAACGATGATGATGCTAGTATCGTGTTGCTGCTATAATCAGTCGTTCTTTCAAACACTCCACACTGATGCTGCACGCGTACCTACAACACCAGTAGTAACATCCAGTAACGATACTGACAACTACTAGTCGATGAAAATAACTTGTTACTTTATGTGGCGGAATCTTTCTCTAGGGAGACAACGAGCCACAATAATCGCTCCAATGCGCTACAACGTAAACGGATGGCGGAATTCCAGTCGTGCTTAACATAGATGTAAAAATATTCCAGAAAAAAATTTTAAAAACGTCAAAAAGTTAAAAAGTGGCAGGAATAAAAAAACGCTTAAACACGTTAGAAAAAAACGTTAGCCTTAATATTTTCAACATCTTGCCTAGGATCGACGTTGACCAATATCACTTCGATAAAAACGTTGTGATATATATAGGCTGCAGTGGCACTTCTATGTTGAGATTCGCAGCAATCTGGCCCTCGCCAGCTAATACTAGAGTAAACACTTACAAGCAGAGGCGCGCTATGTAAACTACCTTACCTACCTACCGACTTACTTACTTAATTACTTACAGAAGCCTAGCATTTGACTTCATCGTTGCATGCATCATTTATAATTTATTATAACTATGTCATATATTGAGGCAAAACGAGCAGCAGCTGTCTGGAATCTGAACTGCTTAAACTGCACGCAGCAGTTGACTACTGACGCCTGTGAAAGCACTCTGTGTCCGTTACGATATGATATCTAGGCCCCAATACACCACAGATATTACGGAAACAAAATCACAGCATTTTTAATATAAATGTAAGAATGCTGTACAAAAACAGTTATTATTAACTAAAAGATACATCATGAGACTTCATTTGTATAACGTTTATCTGTTTTTAGTGTTTAATGTACTTTCAAGTTTCTGTTTGTAAGCGACAGTACCGTCCGTTGTTAGAAGTCGGTTTTAACTAACGGACACACGACACACCTATTCACAAATGTTCGAATATATATATAAAATTATTTTCATGTTGTACATTATTAACATATTGCGCTTGTCAACGATTATTAAACGAACACGTGATGATGATGGTGATATGATGATGATAATCACGCGCGATCAAACGAACGAACAGCGCCTAAATGTGGCGGAGGCACAAAAAAGAACGTGAAAGTCACTCACGTTGTGATGTGGATCGTTGTTGTGGCAGCAAGACTGCGTCGTCAGAGTTGGCCGTAGTCTACGGTGATCAGGTTCTCCGTCGCGGGGAGGAGGCTGAGTGGGACAGGCCGAGTTGTGTAGGCTCACCGACTTATTTATCGTGACGCCGCCACGAGCCTCGGCATATCCTCCACGTCTACAGTGGGGGTTTACGGCTGTCGAGTGTCTTCCCGCAGTGCCGCTCGGACAGATTAAATCAGCTGACATGGACTCGACAATCACCGCGGAAGAGCCGGCGGTGCGAGCAGCGGACACTGACGAACAGTAGTTACCGTCGGCGTATTGCGCGTCTGTGCAGCAGCAGCGAGTGTCCAACGTCACCGTACTATCGTTGGCTGCGGCATGCTGTCGACGAAACACGCTTGGCAACATAGACTGCGCAACGGTCAGACGACCGCCTGCACCGGCACCGATGCTGCTTTTTGACGACTTAGTACCAGCTGCAGCCGGACAACAACGCTGGTTCGCCTCAACTAAACTCCGAGTCTAAAACACGCAACGCACAGCACACTGGTATAATTATTATACTTTTGTCGTTATTCTGTGTTTTCAATTAAACCATGCACTCACTCTTAATGTTTTCATAACCTTTGGCTGCAGTCGTGCGTCAAAAAAAAGCAAAGGACGGTGTAGTTTATGCTTGGCGCACTTGAGCACTGCCTGGAGTGGTATAAACTCGTACTGCGTAATCGCTTATCCGTTTGAGCAGTGCAGTATCTAGTACAAATCATGCTATTTCTTACTGCCATAATTTGATCGAGATTTTACGCTGAACGCTTTCGGTCGAATTCAAATAAAAAAAACATTTAGGTTTTGACTCGATCGGCAACATGTTGCCTGGAAGCAGATTAGCGGAGAAATGTTCATACAAGAAAATGTCTGGCATCTACGTTTGGCCGGAACACACATGTGGCCGTACCGTACGTAACTAGAAAAAAACCGGAACCCCTAGCCAGAATTTGCGTTCCAAAATGCATTCAACTTCTGTTTTCATCGAAATGTTCACAACGTGGTGAAGCAGTGACAAATAAGTGACGAATGTTACGAGTGCATGATTGATAATGACTAATGATAGTCTTAGTTGATACGCTGTTTACCTGAATGCAATAATTGGAGTTGTTGGCGTTCAGTTGCTGTTCTTCCTGTGCTAGCATTCTATATTTCTTCACCTGATAAACATCATATATCGTCATCATTGCAGCAGCAACAGTTAACTTACGTAAGTCGTTTTTGGTCGGAGTTTTTCATGCCCCGTATTTTAATTGGGAGCTCATAACGTTTTTTTCAAACCACCAATCAAGCAATATTAATTAGTTGGCTGAGAAAATAAATCTGAATACCCCTCCCCATCCCATACCTAACTTGACGTTTGTGACGTCTCATTCTTGACTGTTTCGATGCATCGACTTGCTTTGAAAACTTATATGCGGACCCACGTTCCCAGGAATGACCCTGTGTCTCCGACGTCACTGTGAAAGTTAACATCAACCATTGAAAGAAGCAGGGGAAAATGTGAAAGTAGGTACGTGGTATGCAAAAAAAGTCAAAATAAATTTTTGCAAAACAGGAAAAATTCAAAGTTATGCCACTGCGCGGCCTGTAGGTTTGTGCAAATATTAAAAAAACTTTTTTTTATTAAAAGTGATATTATTTCAGCATAATACAGACAGACCGTGTCTACGGCTTCCTGAACAGAGATTTTTCCCTCTTTGACAAGCAGCATCAACTGCATACGATCTTCATCACTCATCGTCATCTCGCTAGCACTCAGGTCACCTACAACGTACCATATAGCTGCAGCATTGTTAACAGTGACTAGTTGATTTATTATTTATTTACTTATTTATTTATTTTAGAAAGAGAACAACGGTTAAGACGATGATACGATCATCGTCTTAGTTATAATTACTGCACCTGGCTGTAACTTGGAGGCTAGAGCATTCGTTTACATTTTACACAGACCTTACGACTGAGGAGTGTAAGAAATATACCCAGAAGAGCCCCAAAGTGGTCTAGACTTGTTTGATGACGTGATGTAAATTTACAAAAATTTTATCTCTTCCGTACTTAGTGTTAGTAGTACAGAGAGTGGTCGAATTTTGCTCGTACGAGACGTGCAGCTGGTTGAATGTAAAAGTGCAGACAGGCATTATTATAACCTTCGTGCTGTCTATAGGTGTATTTTCTAGCGACACGTCGCAGAGAGACGTTCTTAAGCATGCGACTGAAACTGCTGCTGAGACTGCTGCGTATTGAAGCGGCCTGAACGGTTGCAGCTGAGCGTTTCACGTCTACGACACAACACGCGATATGATGTCATGATATTGAACTGATGCTGAACTGAACTGAACGAAATTGAACTCGTTTTGCACATTTCGCGATATAAACAAAAATGAAACAAGAAGCCTAACTGTCGCTAAGATAGCCGACCGTACTGTTTGTCAGTGACCTTTAAAGTCATCCAAGGTCAATGATTTTCATCTAGTCTGACAGGGCATATGCCAATTCCTTGTCTTTATTTCGCACCGTTTCCGACATATGGCCAGTTTTCCGTTGGAAAACCAACATTTTTCTATCTCCGTCTATTCAACCCCCAGTTTGGAAATGTTTTCTTTGGAGTAAATGGCTAAAATTTTGCTTGCTCGAGTTTAGCACCCACGGCTATTATTGTGTAAAAAGTTCGCGACGATGCGCTATACAAATTGACGACCTTTACCTTTTTTTACCTCTACGCCCTAACCGTTAGTCACAGTACATCTGTCACAGACGGACGGACGGACGGACGATAACCATGAAAACAGCTCGACCGTTACTAAAGTAAGGTCGGCTAATAAAATGAAATGCCAGTTCGTTGGCTTTGTACAGTCCGCGCAATGCAACGAAACTAGCGTTTCAGTTCAGTTTAGATTAGTTCATTTCTGACGCTCTGTACGCGTCATAACTTGTAGCTGCAGCATTCAAGGTGCCTAATTACCGTGTAACCGTTGAAATCAATTTGCATTTCGTTAAAACGATGGGTTCAATTTGAAGGCTACTCCAAATCACCGCATCGTAAACTCAACAAATGTTTTCCAGCATGTAAACGGCGACTGATAAACTCGAAAAACTTCAGAATACATCAATGACGGGCAACAGTAGCTTAAATTCGCTGTGCTACTCAACGTATTAAGTGTGATTTTGCTGACCTGGAATAAAACGTGACTCGGATGAAGTGTCGCTAGTCAGCGGCCTGCGATCAAACAAGTTAAAACAACCAAACGATCAAACGATCAAACAAGAAAATAATATGATAAAAAGGCATACAGACTGTCGGACAAACTGTCAGGGAAACAGACAAATGAGCAAACAAATGAGTGACTAAGTGGATGAGTAAAATATGCAAGGCTGTGAATTTTCCACCACGAATGTCGAAAAGCTCGATAAAAATGTGATTCCAAATTTCCGACAGCGTCGACGGACAGCCAGAAATGATTGACACCCGAAACAGCTATATCGCCAGCTCCTGTTGTCCCTCGTTTTTGCAATCGCCTGAGAACAATCGACCACAAAAGCCCACAGGCAGGGCATGGAAAAAGTTCTGCAATGCATGGCTCTGTCATTAATATATATCAACCTTTAATCCTTTATCCACCAAAAACATTTTGGTAACAAAAACACAGAGACAGAGAGAAAACAATGAAAAAATGTATGTACCTCTGATTCGTTCGTGACGGGGTATTAACGCTATTTTCTAATTGATTAATTGACTGAGTAGAGAAAACACATCACTAGCCTGTTCGACGTAGCTGACTGACACTGACAGTGACATTGACACTGAGTGTGACGGCTGACATCTACTGTGAGTGGTGATGTTGCTGCTGCTGCTGCTGGGTTGTCCAAGTCTGCACTGGTAGTCAGCCGAGCACGCGACTGCAGCGACTGCAAGCACCTGCTGACGTCATCGACGTTGACATTCAAAGCCGCCGAGTAACGAACAGCCAGCTGTCTTAACGCGGACTCGTTGCGTTTACCTTCCTACATATACGTATATCATCGTCATCATCATTATTTAATTCGCCAAAGCAAATACAAGTAACAATACAGTAAAGCGGTACTGCGGCAGGAACGACCACTCACAAACTGCATCTAAATAAGTTGCCCCAACCAGAATTAACATACACTATGCAAAATGCACAAACAGTAATAAACTAACAAGAAAACTACTGCACGAAATACGAAAGATTGGTGAGTTTTATATACAACGACTAATCCCGACCGAAGTCGATTCGATCTGCAGGCAAGCTATTAATGACACGTTCAGCGAAATATTTGTATGACAGAGTTACTACGCAAAAAAATGCTTCAAAATCGTGTAGGCCTATGCAGAACAACTGCGGCACTGTATGCCATACGCCTACATGCAACAGCTTAAACTGTTTAAAAGAAATTGATCAAATTATTCAAATTAAATACGCGAGCTAATACTTTTACAGTACGGAAGATTCAGCATTATACAGACGATACGAACGATCGACAATTTCTGGACGTGGTTGCTAAAATGTTGCAAAATGCTTTAGCCTACTTAGGCTACATATAGCGTAACCACTATAGTCTACTCTATTGACCTTCCTTCCTTGCGTTACACTATCAGAGAGTCAAAGAAGCTTATTTTACCTGAGAGAGGTACGGTTCAGCTGTAAGTGACACAGCGTCATCCGTCAACCTGTCGCTGATCAGCGACGAAAGACGGTCGACAGCAATCGACTCCGTGCAACTGTCCGGGTTCTCGAGCGTAAAGTAGACAGCAGCGCCAGCAGCAGCAGCAGTCGCATTGTTGCTGGCAGCATCAGTTCTTCCAGCCAAGTCCACTGCTCCCGTAGTACCACTGCAACATTCTTGAAGCTGACTGACCGCCTTCAGTAGATTAGCGCGGTCGTCGGCTGTCGTCACTCCGATAGCGTCCAAGTCGGCGTCCCCGATCTGGCGACAGACGTCGAGGTCGTCGTAGCCGTTGTCGATGAACGCCTGTGAGTAATCCTGCGCGAGGCCGAGCTTCTCTAGCCACGTCTTGATTACGTTCCGATGTTCCACGCTCCAACTCATCCTCTTCACTCAACTCTCACTGATTGCAGATGTTGTTTCCATCGCTGGCAAATCACGAGCTCAGTGTCCGAAGGTGTCAAACAAATTCATGGTTTACCAGCAGTCTCAATGACAATGACTTTATTTCCCACATTTGCGGCTAGTCAGCCGAACAGCCAACTATAGGCCTAACAGTGCAACGGCGCAAAAATCTGTAAGCAGGCAACCATACTGAATCGTAAGCTTTATTCTCTCTACGGACACGGGACAGTCGTACCGGGTATAGCGTTCCAATAAGCTATACCTTTGTGTATAGACCGTGTTACTGTGTAGACTATTAAGTGGGTCTTTAGTTTCAGCGAAGTGGCGAAGAAACTTCGTTGTCGTCTTTAGATTTCTTGAGCACTGATGATGATGTATTACTTACCGGTCCAGTGAGGCAATCTGCAGTGATTCTGGTAGAACAATAGCGAGCGAACAACGTCAACAACGCCAACAACAACAACATCATCATCAGCAGCAGCAGCAGTAGTGGACACGCACGGTCAGTCCCTACTGGACATGGTCAGCAGTGCAGCGTGTGCCTGTTCTAGTATTGGATCAATACAAGCAGCACTCAGCTTCAGCTTGCTTACTATAAGGCGCTCTCCTCATCAATCACTGTCTTACTACGTACAGCCACACCTCCAATAGACTAGAGACCACCTAGTCTTGTCGACACACACCAGAGAGTACACCCAGGCTTCATTATGCAACCGTCTTATTAGTCTGCCTTAAGGTTTTTCCTGTCCGTCCCTCCGTCCGTCTGGCTTTTATAGGCTAACTAAAAACAACAAGAAATCTGAGCTAATGCTCATAAGATGCGCGACAGCGTATAACAGTTTCTGTTCGCAAATTGTATTGATCTATCTGACGCCATTTCGTCGCAATTCACTTTCACATGTAAAGTGTGCGCTGCAGTCGAAAATCGCAAAAAAATCACCAAAATATACTTATTTTGGAGGTTCAATGTCGTTCAATGTCGTTCAATGTCATCTAAATTCCAGCATAGCTGTAACGCGTCAAAAGCGATGCACCAGAGAGCGTCAAAAACACCACTTGGTACACAAATTTCTACAATTTTTTTTCTCCCAGACCTCTTCCCAGTGGGGAAGGGACATTCCTCCCCACACTCCACCCATTGGCGCCTACGGCGCCTCGACACTTTCGCGCCTTCGGAGCTCGACCTAGCCTCCCCTACTTCTTTCGTAGCCTCCCCAGCTATTTCTCTCTGGCGCCGGGGCTGGTAGCACTGGGAGATAGACTATTAGCATTATGTCATCTGCGTATGAAAAGGCACCTACGAATATAATGTATTAGGCCTACCAATATAGCATCCTATCCTAGACTTCGCAAGTTTTACTAGCAAATTTTACAAGTATCAATATCCAATTAGACCTAACATAGGTTTTTTAAAATTTCACTTAAGCCTACTGAAAGCAAAAAATACATGAGGCAGCATTTTATGTATAGTGTATCATGTAAAAACAGGACATAGAGTGTGCGGTAACAAAGTATTCGATAATTTTTTTTGTCATTTTCTTAGCAATCGCTAAGAATTTTAAAGCGAAATTTCACACGTTTGTTATCTATTCGTACTTACGCAAAACTGCCGAAAAGCATCAATTAACTAAGACAAAGTTATTGGTTTTTACGCGCGAAAGCATCTACTGCTTTCAGCGCGTCTTAGCCATCGCAATTCTGTCTGCCGGTCCATCTGTCCGTTTGTCTGTCTGTCCGTCACACGGGTGGATCAGTCAAAAACGGTGCAAGCTAGGATCACCATATCTTCACCGTCGGCTGCCTGGAAGACTCTAGTTTCAGGAACCTAAAGCTTTTTCATGAATTCGAAGGGGGTCACTCCGAACGAGGGCGCTAAATGAGAGGGGGTGGGCAAAATTTGCGATTTTTGGCCAATAAGTCGCTATATCTCAGTAACGGTGCGAGATAGGGCCTAGGTTACTATTAATCC
>Ga0209367_1013714_pt1 | contig 10394 bp, 5 predicted proteins | sample WorMetLIZISLAND2_FD_187412 | JGI IMG/M metagenome (GOLD analysis project Ga0209367, IMG submission 187412) | Marine gutless worms symbiont microbial communities from Max Planck institute for Marine Microbiology, Germany - Olavius geniculatus... ...
GGGGGGGGGGGACTTGAGGAGTTGAGTGTGAGGAGGGGTGTCTCCTCCACGCCAAAAAAGGCCTGGAGAGGGGCTGTCTTACGAAAGTTTTTTTTCCAGTTTTTTTGGTGTAAAATGAAGTGCTTTGGTGCATTTTAACACTATTTTCAGTGACTGAGTAGGCTCCTAGTAGGAACACGTACTTCAGTGCCCCCTGGGCCTCTATGGCTACGCCAGTGACAACAAGTATATTTCAGCAAAGCGCACGTGACGCGCGATAGCAGCGGTCCTGCCACTTTGGCCACAAGTGTACAGGAATAAGAAATAACCACTTTTTAGGGGGGATAACCGTCTATGACGCCCGCTTGCGCTGGCCTCCTTAAACTTAGCGGGTCGAGACTTGGACTGCTGAAATCTCTGTTTAATGCTGAAAACTTTGTATGCAGTTTATATTGGTTTATCTCCAGCCATTTCGTCGCAATCTAGTGTTGAAATGTGTGCTGGATCCAAAAATTGCGAAAAATTCACTAAAAACCCCTTTGGGGGAAGGGGTATAAGGTCGTTCAAGGTAATCGATGTTGATAAATCTAAAAAGCCTGTTACCAGTGCTTGTTATGATAAGCAACATGTCTGTACCTATCTGCAACCGTTTTCACGCTACACGAGCCAATAGCGGTAAAATAACTACTTTTTGGTGGGGAAGTGGGTAGCCGTCTTTGATGCCCGCCTGCGCCGGCCTCCTTGTACCTAAAGGAGGTCGGAACTTAAACTGCTAAAATATACGTTTAATGCTGAAAATTTCGTATGCAGGCTGTCTTAGTCTATTTTCAGCCATTTCATCGCAATTCAGTGTTGGAATGTGCGCTGCATCAAAAAATGCGAAAAATTCACCAAAAATTCCTTTTGGGGGTTCAAGGTCGTTTAAGGTTATCGACATTGATAAATCTAAAAACCCGTCACCAGTGCTTGTTATGATAAGCAGCATGTCTGTACCTATCTGCAACCGTTTTCACACTATACGAGCCAATAACGGCAAAATAACATCTTTTAGGGGTACCCTTCTTTGATGCCTTTGTTCGAGGGAACCCCTTCACCCAGGGGCACGAAGTTTGTAACGATAAACTAGAGTCCTTGGGGCAGCTGTATATCTCGTAGATCCTAGCTTGCGTCGTTTTGACACAATACCGCAGTGTGACAGACGGACAGACGGACGCATAGACGATGGCTAAGACCCGCGAAGCATTCTGCTATCGCGCGTAAAAAGGTTCCCACTGGCTACAGAGAATATCGGACAGTAGCGCCACATTTTTTGCTTTGGGTGAGCGTCGCTTACGTAATAATAGTCTACAGTGTTTTTGTCATCAACTGAATTCATTCCGCGTCATTCGACGAGGTGTCAGAAACTTAATTAACCGCGAATGCTGTTTATTGACGTTACTGTCACATCTCGTTGACGTTTCGACGTTTTTCAGATTGTTATCGTCGCTTTACCCGGAATATTGTCACTTAGAAATGACGAACACCGCATGTTTTTACAATAACTTTTTTGACAGCTCTCGTTTCTTCTGCATCTTTCGTTGGAAGTCATTCTGCGAGGCAGGTCTGTCACTCAAACACGCAAAACAAAAAAGTATATCCATTCAGCAAGTTATTGCCATAAAGTCGTCAAATATCATTGGCTTAGCCATAGCAAAGGTGGGCACCTGGGGCACGTGCCCCCATTTAGGAGCCTACATAGTTACTTAAAATAGTGTCAAAATGCACCATAGCACTTCATTTTTACTCGCACAAAAATTCTAAAACTTTCTGGAGAAGGGGCACAGCCCTTTCCCCAAACCTCTTTTCAAATGTCGAGGAGACAGAGACACCTTTTTCCACGCCTTACCTCTCAAGTGCCCCCTACATTCCGATCCTGGCTACGCCACTGTCAAATATTGACCGATAATCAAAACTATTCACAGTTTTCCAAAAAAATCTGCTATAAAGCAGTCACTATTTATAACCTGCCACCGCAAGGCATCTGTCGTTATACGTTTGTAATATTAGACCTAATGCCAGAAAAGTAGCAAACAGGTTTAAATAAGTACTGGTCGACATTTATCACATTATTTTCGCTGCGCAGAACAAAATGGAAATTGAACAAAGATTTCTGAACAGTCCAAGATAATGATGCTTGTAGCAATATGTGTCACATAATTCGCGCTGTTCAAAATATGTAGGCCTACTTTTCGCTGACATGCAATCTTTGAGTCGACTGCGCTGTTCGTTATGTGCAATGCTGCCCGCTATGTGCTTGGATTATAGAGATTCTGGCGTGTTCGTATTTTCAGCATAGTGCACACGCCGAGATTAATACTCGTACTTTACAAGATAGTGTATCATTTCAGCCTTCGATAGTGACAAAATCTGAAATATCATTAGCAATTTCTGCGAAACGGCATGCAGCTTAAGCCCAGAGGTGAGCTCATGTCTTCTGTATTTCCGTTGGAAATGTAAAATAAAAAACGAAATTAACTCAAATCATCCAGAATTCCCGGAAACCATGGTGAGGCGAGCTGTTTTCAATAATTTTCATCGAATAAAGTATTTCGCTGGCTCAACCTATGGTTTCGGCAAGCAACTTCGATATTAGTGTCGTATCTTATTTCGTATTCATCACTGTATTGGTCGACATGAATAATTATTAGATTTGAGTGTCACTGTGATTGGGTGGCTCGCAACGTCAACGTTATGAGATGCGCTCAATCAATAACACTGTCGCTGTAGGCTACCGGACACAGATACAACAAGAAGCCCGGCTATCGCTAGGAAAAGCCGACCGTACCGTCTACGTCCGAAACCCAGCTTCCGATTTCCAGTCACGGAGATAAAACGATTTTTCAGAGGTGAGACAGTTTCATGCACGCTATGTTAACTGAACGATGTCTCGAAAGCTACAGTGAACGCCAGTATAACAGACATCGCACGTGGTCATTTCGCCAAGCGATATAAATAAATAGCTACTGTTCCATGCACGTGGTCATCTCGCCAGGTGATATAAACAGCTCCAAAGTGAATGAACAAAAAAATATCGGACGCAGGTTTTGCAAATATTTCTCACAATAAAAACGCCTTGCTCGGGAAAACACGCTACAGCCAATACAGTTCCTGTTGCAGTACTGACCTTCCAGGTCATTTAAAGTGAGTGATTTTCATGTCATTTGAAAGCCAATATGCGATATTCTATTAGTGATTAACAGTAACCCAGGCCGTATTTCTCACAGTTTGCGAGGTACGGCCACTTATAGCTTTAAACATTTCATTCAAAATTGCGGCCAAACCGCTGCAGATGGACACATGGTTACTATTGACAGCCTATAGGTAGTCGCCACCACCCTATCCCATATGGTACCATCACGACACTCTACATACGACTTACCGTTCACCCACAATACCGCATGATTGGTTCACCAGTGCGTTATTAACTTATTACCCTTCAAGGTCATCTAAGGTTAATAATTTATATGTCATTTGAAAGCCAGTATGCGACTTTCTATTAGTGACTAATAGCAACCTATCTTGCACCGTTTAGCAACAGTACCTCCGTGACGGACAAGCGGACGGACAGACAGACGGACGACAACTCATGCCAAAGTACGGTCGGCTAAAGACTGCCGTGTCGATCAATGTATGCTGCAGAACGCAATGTGCAGGCTGTAGGCTCTACAGTATAAAAATACAAAATTAAAAGCATGGTATGTTATAACGGTTATAATAGCTTAGGCCTATACAGACTGCTCGCTTTTCTGATTTTATCAGACTCGTCGGTGTTGCTGTTTCAACTCTTTTATTTGTCATTATTGTCTGTTATCTTTTTTCGATCGAGTTGAGTTAATTTATGACTAACTTAAAATTCATCTTTTGCCCATTTCAAATGCCAAATTGACATAGATCTAACTTTTTAATATCGCCTGCCTGACAAAATAGCGTATTGGCTCAGCTGAGGGACGGATCAGATCAACTTCGTGCTGCTTGACTGTTCTTGCTGTCTTGCACGCGTGTTTGTATTTTTTCCTCACATAGTTTATTCCTATTTGTGCAAGCCAATTCAAGCGATATGCCGATGGCGGTGCTTATGGTAAATGTAGCCGATCATGTTAGCCCAGTAGCCTATTGATTATTTTTATCCGTAGGCTACATTTCCTAAATGTTTGAACGTGTGAAATTTCTATTGTTTTTAGTCGTCTGTAGCGCAGTCTGTAGGCCTACGTAAATAAGACGAGATTGAAATGCTAGGAAGCTGACATAGCGGTATGTAATTTAAATCCAATACAATCTCCTGCGGACGAGTAGCCTAATAGTGACATCGACATTATACGTTGACAGCAAACGTATAGTGCTGTGCAAATAACGATTTCAACGAATTAAAAAAAATTTTGACAAATTTTTGTCCGAATTTCCACACCGTAAATCTGCTTTTACGTATGGATGTCGTAAGTTAACAGCGTCGACCATCAGTGATCTCAGCTTAACTTGAAGGTCACTCAAGGTTATCGACAGTGGCAAATATTTTTTTAAAATTAGCATTCATCTATTTTTTATGCTAACTGTTCTAGGCAATTTGACATTTTTAATTTATATCTTACAATGTAGCTACGTAAGCTACATGCACTCACGTATGCAATACCGGTATTCTGCTGCAAGTGTATTTATTTTTAAAATTCCCCACAAATTCTGTGATAACCCAACTCTGGTACGAGAGCGTCCCATATTTTGGCATCATCGTCCAGGGTGTCATCAAGCTATGACGTCAGCGGTACCGACCGGTGACGTCACTGGTAAATGGTAGGCTTACTCGGCTAATCAGTAGATGTGTAATCACGTTGATACGGGCCGGTCGGACCACACAAAGACCGACTGACGCTAAGGCGTAGACTGACAATGGCGTCTGTGTGTGTGCTGTGTAAAAATAGCGCGAGCGCATCGAAACACAGCTCATAAGCTAATTACTGTCATGAATAGTATAGCTTAACCCTTTGGGGCCCATAAGGAGGCAGCCTAGTTACAGTGACTACGAAATTGAAATTAGTTTTTGTAGACTAGGTTAGTGCATGATCAGACTTTGGTTTGATTTTGTTGTTTTATTAAGAAAATGTGGCAAACCATTTGCCACTGGGCCTTATTCTAGAATGACATATGGCAATATCGTAGCCACTGGGTCACTGAACCATCGACGATGCGGCAAAAACGTGGCCACTGGGCCTCAAGTCCTCCTATAGTCTGTTTTACTGGCAAGTTTATTGCCACTAGGCCCCACGCCACGCGCATGCTGCACTGGCTTCTGGAAATATCCGAAAATAATTGCGTAACTTTATCAGAGCGATATCGTAATATACAGTTAGGCTTATGAAGTGATTTTTGACAAGTTCTGCACTTATTACACAACTTTATTTTTCGCTATAGGCTCGATGCCTTTTAAGTGAACGATCACAGGATGCTTTGAAATGACATGTAATCTCCTTATGCGACGTAAAGCAAGAACCACTGCGACTAGGCCTACTAGACGATTTGTTCTGAGTAGTTCGACTTATTGCTTTAGTGAAGAAAACATTAGAAAACAACAATATCGTAAGAGGATGGGAGTAAGCCATGCCTAACGTAAAAATGTACGTCTGAGACGTGTCTGTTTTTGTATTTTTTTTAACTTTTTACGGTACGCCACTAGCCGAAACATTGCTCAGCAGCTGGTGAAAAGGACGATCAATACAGGACGGCGAGAGCTGACAGTCGCCAAACATAATATCGATCTGACGGCGAAATCCTATCGACAAACGAGCGCACCGACTGAAACCGCGGCTACACGCACCGATTTTTCGTCCGAGGTTCTGATGGGCGTCTTTTGCCCGATAGACAAAACAACGTCGTCCGAAAAAAAAATTGGAAACAATTTGTGGACATGCACAATTGCACATTCCGTCCGATTTCCTCGGACGAAGTTTTTAACCTCGGAAGGCTCGGCGACGTCGGACGAGGAAATCAGTGCGTGTAGCCACAGCTTAACACTGCAGAGCTCTGATGTCTGCAACGAAAAACTGTTGTGACAAAAAGTAACCTACTAACTATAGCAGGGCCTATACCTAATTCACTAATTAGGTTTCACTTATTACTTATGAGATATCCAAAATCACAAAGAAAAAGGGCAAAAATCACCAAAAAATAGGCCTAACGTTCTGCACGTAAAATACCAACTTTACACACAAGTCGCAATACAAAGTGTGAGCAAAAAATCAATTCACTCAGCGGCAAGTCTCTGAAACTCACCTATAAATCGCACACCGCAGCATAGCTACCGGACCCGTATTAGTTGCAGCCGACAGTGCACAAGAACTACTGTCTTGAGGACAACTGCTGCTGTTGGAACTCGGAAAAAATGTTGCTGTCGTCTGCGTTTAACAGTAGTAACAGGCGCAATAGTGTCCAGGTCATTCATGGTGATATACGTTACTGTCTGTTGTACTTGTATTACAGTCTCATCTCAAAAGATAAAGAAAGGCTGGATGCGGTGTATACCGAATTGCGCATTAAAATGCGGACGGAAGGACTTGGGTTCGTTATTAGTAGGCCTACGACTTGCATCAGACGGAACATGTGCCCAAAGCGAGGGAGAAAAGATTTTAGTTTCTACATATTGGTCGAACATAAGTAATCGCCAAACTAGTCACATTTATCCGATGTGGGTGAACAAGACATTATATCACCTGCCACGTTTCGTTATTTTTTGTTGCCTTTTAGTTCGTGATTTTGTCACACAGCGTTTGTGATTTTGGTTCTGTTACATTTTAGTAATTTTTTTCCCTGTAATTAGTGATTTTGGTCGCTTCTGAACTAGCAAATGCAGCTCACGAATTCGCCATGTTTTGATTCATATATGGTCACGATTTTCGTTCCAGTAAAATGTTTCAATAAAGTCGTATTTTTAACGTTAACGTTATGAAAAAAAGTTGGACATAGTTACAATGACGTGAGCTGTGACGAAATCTCGACGGGATGATGCGCAGTATTGTCTAAAAAAATCTGTGATTTTCCGATCAAACTAGACAACACAGTCTGTCATTGGAAACGACACAAGGTGCCGATAGATGCGCATACGAAAGACGGTCACTAATACAGAATTTATTATACTTTCTGACACGATACAAAATGGCACCGCGCGGTTTCGTTTGACAGTTTGAATTATGCTTCTTTCCAGGGTATTCTACACAGACCTAACTGCGTAGTATTTGGTGGATTCACCGTGTTTAAATTTAATCCCGCCGCGAAGTAAATTTACACTACTGTGGATGCCTAATTACAACTCCGTCTGAATATTCGATCTGCCAGTGAGAATTATGGAGTTAACCGAGTCCGGTCAGCGGTCCATTTTTACGACGCTTCGACGATGCGATGTGTAATCACGTTCTTATTAGATCTCTGCGTGCGCGGTCCTGGACAGCGCAACCCTGGCCAGGTCTGTAATCACGTAGCTAAATCCAGGGTATGGTCAGTGATGTGGTCAATGATGTAGCGTCAGCGTCAGCAGCAGCAGCAGCATCCGAGCGCAGGCATGCAGTCAGTCGTATTAGCCTAACCTTAAAGCACACAGGCACACACGATTCATCTTGAAGTTCCGATGGCCGTCACGACCAGGACGGGAAAACCTAGGTTTTTAGCCGACCGTACTATAAGTAACGATACCGTAGAGCTATTGTCATGGTTGTCATCCGTCTGTCCGTCCGTCCGTTTGTAACGGATGTACTGTGGCAAACGGGTTGGGCGTAGAAGGAAACTTTTTACACGAATAATTATCTATCTGTCCTAAACTCGGGAATGCAAAATTTCAGCTATTTACTCCAAGGTGAACATTTTGAAATTAGGGGTTGAATGGACGGGGGGTAAGGAAAATGTGCGCTTTTCAACGGAAAACTGGCCATAGCCTATCTCGGAAACGGCGAGAGATACGGCCAAGGTTACTATTAATCACTAACAGGAAGTGGCATACGCCCTTTCAGATAAAATGATTATCATCGACCTTGGATGACCTTGAAGGCCACTGACAACCAGTACGGTCGGTCCCATCTTAACGACAACTGGGCTCTTTGTTTTGGGTTTGAATCTACGAAGATAGACATAAAATTATGATCCAGGAACATTTTAATCATGCGCCATATTCCCCGTGTCAAATTGTTATCTATAAATTAGCCTACAGACCTTAGGATGTGTTAAACGCGACGTTAAATTTCCACTCACTTATTATAGAGGTTCAATTGAGAAAAAATCCAATTTCTCAGGTTAACTTTACTATAGGCCTACATGTACAAGTCATTAGACTTGTATTAAATAGCAGAACAAATAACTCGTGGTTTGGCCATGATTTAGTGTTAAATTACAAATACATCAAAAACCTCAAGGTCACTAGCTTTATACACTTTGCTCTTCTGCTCTTCCTTTTTTCCATACTTTCTGCGCTTCCAAAATGGTTTTTACTTTACCTCGTTTTTTTGGAGTAAGAGGTTTAGTGTTTGATGCTATAGAGCAAACACAAATCTTATGTTATACGTATCGTTTGATTTTTTTCAGGTCGAAGGCAATTAACTGCAATCTGTAACAAACCAATGAATATGTTATCCGGACGATTTTACACAATACACATCCACTAAATAACTGAGCATATAGCGTGTTTACAATGAAGTCAATATTGGTAGCGATCGTTGATGGAATGAATAAATTTATTGGTCGGCCGAGAGTATCGAAGCAACTCGGCATTAAGTTCATAGGCTATAAATGTGCAGTTGTTTTTACTGTACTTGCTCATAATACTTATTGCTCATAATACTGCTTAATAACAGACTATTATTTCTGCAACATCAATCAAAGCCATCATCACACTATTGTAAGCCTATTGTCATAATACCGGTAGGCTTACATGGTAAAATATTAGTGCATTGATTGCATAAACACTACACAGCTACAGCTGCAACAGTGACAACAAGATACACACTTAATGACTCCGAAGAGTTAATTACCACTCCCAGTAGGCTAGTGCCTTAAGACGTTGGCGACATTTCGCGAAAAGCAAAACGTCGTCTGATAGGATCCCCAGTGGGCTGATAGACGGTACTTCTAGGTTCTACTGGACGCGGTGAACCATAGGAATCGGCGCATGAATGGAATGTAAAGGAGTGCAGAATCGATAACATGGTTGCAATATAAGCTTGGACCACGTCGTTGTGTACAAAATTGCATTTCGCCAGACTGCAATGATTATATGACTAGGCCTACCACAATTCATTTAGCTTCGACTTTGACTTTTGCTTTTTGGCCGACCTTTAGGTCGAGTCTCTGGCACGATGTGTCGTCTGTCTGTCGTCTTCTGTCATTGTCTGTAACGTATGTATTGCGGCGAACAGTATGTCATACCGGAAAACTTATTACACGATTAATTATTAGCTTGGTGTCACGGCTCTTCGTACGCAAAATTTCAGCGATTAAATGAAGGTGGGGGAGAAAAATGTGCGTTTTTTCAACAGATAACTCGCTGTATCTCAGAAACGGTGAGATAGCTAGGGCTGTGGTTGCTATAGTTATTAATAGAAAGTTGCACAAACTCGTTCACATAACACGAAAATCATTGATTTTGATGACCATGAAGGGTCATTACGCACCTTGTTTCTTCAGTTGTGTGGTATTGTGGCTAAATGGTATCTCGTAGGGGATCGGCGATAATATCGTTGGATAGGATGATGACAATTGTGTTACTATAGGCTTTCAATAGTAACAATGTAACAATAGTAACAATCTGCACATTGGTGACGGCTGCAGGTAGCAAATTTGCACTTAAAATTGCGGCTAAATCGCTGCAGATGAAGATATGGTTACTATTGACAGTTATTGACAGATAGGAAGCTGCCATCGCCCTATCCGATGGTACTATCGTCGACCCTCCTCAACTCACCGTTTAGCCACAATACCTCACGATTGGTATAACAAAATGCGTAATGACCCTTCAAGGTCATCCAAGGTCGACGGTTTTCGTATCGTTTGAAAGGGCTTATGCGACTTCCTATTAGTGATCAATGGCAACTTTAATTGGCCCTATCTCTCATTGTTTTTGACATACGGCGACTTATTGGTTGAAAACGCACATTTTCTTACTCTACCTTCGCTTAATTCTAAATTTGAAAAAGTTTTCCTTACACCGGGTAGCTGAAATTTTGCACGCGAAGAGCTGTACAAGACATTATCTTCAGGATGTCTTGCAATGTATCTCTTCTTGGATGACTGCTAACCTACTAACTCTCAACTCCTCCAAGACTGAATTTCTTCTCATTGGGCTTAAACAACAACTTGCTAAAATAAATAACTCTTCTCTCAACACTACTCACTCTGCTCGTAACCTT
>Ga0209367_1013715_pt1 | contig 10394 bp, 7 predicted proteins | sample WorMetLIZISLAND2_FD_187412 | JGI IMG/M metagenome (GOLD analysis project Ga0209367, IMG submission 187412) | Marine gutless worms symbiont microbial communities from Max Planck institute for Marine Microbiology, Germany - Olavius geniculatus... ...
ATTGGGATGGGGTGGGGATGGAAATGTTACTTCATCCCTATGTCACTCTTTAGTTGCGTCAGCTGCGTTTCTTTCGTACTTTTCTTACGTTCGCTGCGTTCATCGAGCTTGTCACGTACTTTCTGGCGCTTGTTGCGTACGTTGCGTGCGTTGCGTCAGATGGTAACCAGGCGATTAACGTGTGCTCTAGTGTACTTTAGTTAGAAACATTCTGACATAGCCTACACTTCACGTAAAGATGTAGAGTTTTGTAGTCTCGGTAAAAATGAATATACTGATGACTCGAATTAACTCAAAAGATTTGTATTCGATGCCACGGCCAAAGCTGAAAAAAATAAACCTCGATTTTTTAAAATGTAAATTTTAGTTTTTTTAGGTTTTTAAGGTTTTAAAAGGTTTTCTTAGGTTTTTACGCGCGAAAGTAGCTACTGCTTTCAGCGCATCTTAGCCATCGCAATTCTGTCTGTCCGTCTGTCTGTCACACGGGTGTCACACCAAATCTTTACCGCCGGCTGCCTGGAAGACTCTAGTTTCAGGAACCGTAAAGCTTTTCCATAAATTCGAAGGGAGTCACCTCGAACGAGGGCGCTAAATGAGAGGGGAGTGGACAAAATTTGCGAGTTTTAGGCAATAAGTCGCTATATCTTAATAACGGTGCGAGATAGGGCCTAGGTTTCTATTAATCGCTAATAAGAAATCGTACACTGGCTCTCGATTGGCGCCGAATTCAATGACCTTGAATGACCTTGAACGCCAAAATAGGGGGTGTTATGGATCTTTTGGCGATTTCTGGCTGCGACACAAGTCTATATCATTCACCAGTTGGCGCCACGGAACTATCGTTATGCGATCCAGATAGAGAATTTGCTATTTGTATATTAACTTAGCGTGAACACCCCAATTTTCAGTTAAACTACTGAACTGGAACTGCTATAGGCTTTCGCTCGTCTCGTAAGCATTAGCTCAAATTTCTTGTTTGGTTTGGTGACAAATGAACACCGTACACAAAATTAAGATGCAAGAAAAACATTTTATACACCCTGTCCGTCACATAATTACGTTGTTTTCTAGAACTTATAGCAAGAGAAAGTAATCAAAAATCACGATTAAGATATAAAATATAATATAATATAAAATAAAATATAATATATTAAATTTTACAACAACAAAAACGTGAAAAAACCTGAAATCAAACTTTTAGATTTTATTTCGGTTTATAAAAACTTTTTTTAAAACCTCGTAAGATCTAGGTTTATTGGAACAATTTTCCAGTTTTGGACACGGCCCACGATTACGGGCGGTGCTGTTCAAAATTGCACCACAACACTGTCCCTTCCCAGCAATGTCTGTGCCGCTATAACGGACGCGTCTTTAGCTTGACTTAGCTTGAAGTCCACCTGTTTGTGTGGATTTGCTGTTAATATTGTTGTAGGACAAAATAATCGCAACAAATCAAACCAAATGTATTTCTAACCAGAATGCATGATATAAAGACGAGAAAACATTTATAGCTAACTAGGCCTTATTTGTAGTAAATATTTTAAAAAGCAGCGTATGAACTAGAGATTCTCATTTGGTTAACAACTGCAGTAGTGAACACAATATTTCAATAACAAAAAAGCATATGCTTATGAAATTATGTGTGCTGTAATTAAAAATGCAACGACAGTAAAAATCTTGCGAGTCTTATTTACAGAAAATCTGGTGTACTAAGCAGCGACAGCTGTTATAATTCATAATAGGCTTTAATGAGTTATTAGGCCTAATTACAACACGACAAAATACTGTTTGGCTTTGGTTAGCTGAGATCTCTCTACATTAATAAGCAGTAAAAACCACTAAACCACTATTAATCTTTCAGTCAAACTTTATAGGCCAATTGCCATTTGGCTACAAGCGACGAAATGGGCCACCTCGCATTAGTGTCGGTGCCTTATCTTGTAATTCTGTGCATTTAAAAAGTTGACAAAGAACTTCCGGACCGCGTGAAATCGCTGAAATTGAGATTTATGTTCACATAACACGGAAATCCGAAAGTCTGGAAAAGAAAATGGCTCAAAGATGTGTACCAGGTTACAGAAATCGTGGTCGACAACGCCGACGTTGGACAGATGACATCACGGAATGGACTGGGATGAAGATCAATGAAGTGGCTGCAGCGGCGGAAGATCGTGATTGTTGGAGAGAGATACTACGCACCACCAACCCTTCTTATGGAAGAAGGCACTGAACGATGAACGACGACTTATCTTGTGACACTGTGATGCTGGTTGAGCTGATCAAGTCACTGGTTTTTGATTTTGCGGGTTTAGTGCTTGAGACAGCGACAATTGAGCGACTACTTACAACTCTTTCAATATTCCCGAATATAGGGTGTTTACACGATTGAGCAAACATCGAGCAGCTAGCTCGACGTTCTATGGTAATTAGCATGCTAATTAGGAAGGCGGGCTAGTTGTAATTCGAAGGCCTAACACGTAATCAGCTGTGGGCTAAAAGCCTAAGCCTAGGCCTACGTTTGAGCCAGGGGCGGGGTTCCAATAGGCCAGCTTAAGCCAGCTCGATGTTTGCTCGATGTCTGCTCGACGTTTGCTCGACGTTTGCTCTATCATGTAAACACTCTATAACGCAATCACTATTCTTGTTGTGTCAGACACAGCACGCTAGTGGTATCATATGCCTTTTGCTGATTTTCAAATAAATACCATACCAATTTATTGCAACGCACGACATATTGTGCGCCACGTGGTCAATCACCAATTCGAATTCTCGTCATTAGCACGGATTGCTTAATTTTTATGCACAGGATATTTATACGGCAGTTGTATCAATAGCCGCGGCAATCGGATAAATATCCGGTATTACTAAGACCGGCTATTTTTCCGGCAACCGTCTTGGCTAGCAGGTAAAGTAAAATAACGGCGAGAGATGACATAAATATAGGCGATTTTACGTGTCTGTTGCGAACAAACTACAACTTTATTACGACTGCGATTCGTGGTGGTAACAGGTAAGCCTACTGGTACTACGTAGCATGCTGCTTCGTCAGCACTAACCTTAACCCATTTTTGCTTAAATTATTTTGTAACTTACCATCAAAATGAGTGTTCCATTTCTGGAACTGTGGGAAATGACGAGATAACACTAACGGTCACGATGACAGTAACATTATTAGGTGTTTAATGATTACAATTGCAATGCATTTGGCAAGAGTTACTTGGCTCACTCAACTACGTCGCCGACCTACCTGGTTGCCGACCGCTCCTTTCCGCTAGTTCCAACCGTCTGGCAGTGCCTCCGGTCAAGTTGACAACGGTCGCCAACCAACCGGGCTTTCCCGGTTGTCGGCCCACGGACGTGGAACGACCTGCCGTACGACGTGACAGCTGCCGAGTCGCTCGTTGTCCATCTTCCGCCAACGTCTTTTCACAAAATCATTTCCTGACTATTTCCTGGACTAACTGTCTCTTTCTAGTGGTTCTAGCAGTAGATTGCATTACTTAGGCCACTTTAAAACTTCCGGATTGATTGATTGATTGAGTGGATACGAAACATAATGTAAATTAGCAATTTTGAACAGTTCAGAACTAGCGTTTGGTTTCAGTCAACCTGGAATCGCGAAACCAGTATTTAACGTATGTCTGTGTGTTATACATTGTGTCCCGAAAAACGTCCCACTATGTGATTGTGTATATTTTCGCCAAATAAAATTTTTTTACTGATGCACTGACCACTTTTTTTTTCAGCATGTGTATGCTTTAGTCTGCCAGACTCATGCCTTTGGTAGGTGTTGCATGTTTTTTAAATCATTGTCAATAACATTCCCACTCTTCCCCTGTTGCAGTTCATCTTTAAAAATTCTGCCAGTATTCTCCTAAAACTGTATTTTTGAACCGACAGAGGTTCTTAATCAGAGTCTTGTTTCCACTGCTAAATGGCACATTACATCACCGATATATCGTCAGCGCTTTCAAAATTATTATATACGACAATTTCATCTGCTTTTGTTTGCAAACATCAGAAGTGCATGTAAAACTAAAAAAAATTAATTTTTATATAAAAAATAGCAAAAATTGTTTCAGAAGATGATTTTTTGCATATGTATTATAGTGATTTTAATGATTTTTAAAAATTTCTGTTTTACGTGGTAGTGTAGCAACACAGTTAAAGTGTGGTAAAATATTTAACAACTGCTTTATAGCCAATTGTCTACAGTATGTGACAATAAAAGAATTGTGAAAATCGGTTAATATTTGGTGAAGATATGGAAAGTGACAAAGTGGGACGTTTTTGGGACACAGCGTAATATGTCTGCACTAATGCACAAGTGTTTGCGGCTTCAATAAACTCGGTGATAAAAGCAAATGTGACAAGAAAATGAGCGTGAATTGTTTAAATGAGATCACGTTGTCATCATCATCATCATATTCGTTTAATACATTAACTTGACAGAACGCAAGCATGTGCACAATGTAGGCGTAACATACAGTAAATATAGGAGTTTAAAAAAGTCCACAAAACTATGTACAGATGTTGCAGAAACGAGCACGTCAATTGAACAACAGCATAACAGCAACAAAATTGGAATGTGTGACAAAATATCAGTTACGATTTCTAGTTTGTACAGATCACACTGAAAATTGATTGTCGCTAATATTATACTGCGTTAAATATCACAAAATCTGTCATAAGTCATCAGAGTTTCTGCTTTAAATTGGGCGGAATAGGCCTACAACGACACATGAACGCTAATAACTTCGGGCGGTCGAAATAAACAGTTCCGGTCGGATTTTGCAGTGCATCGTGCATAAATCATGCGTCCGTAACCCGCATACATAGCAAGTTTATGATCAGATCAAGCCGCAGCAACATCAGCGCAACAGTTGGTCGCATCCTGCTTCATGCGGATATTGTAACTATGTTCTCGTCCGGTTACAACTGCTGCAGCAGATCACATACAGTTTATCATTCTGCATCTCAGTCGCTATGGTCCATAACAAGTTAAGTTGGGTGAGTAAGCAAGTTGCCTTTATTTGCAAGTATCAAAACAAAATATGCAGAACCCTTAACGCAACATGTAATTAAAATGGCGTTAAAAAGTGTCTGTCTACTTATAGTGGGACGTTCTGTAGGCCTATAGCTCACGTAAAAAACGAAAAAGCCTACGAAAAAATAGGCCTACGTTACGACGTCTCATGTCGGAGTTCCGCACATTATGACTAGTATATAGAGCATTATGAAGCACTTGCAGAATATAGTCTTTTGGCGCCGCATAAACAATTGCTATTATTATTATTATTATTATTCTTATTTTTTTTCACATTTTTGACCCTCAGTAGCCTACTTCGTTTTTGTATTATTATGATTTGAAAGAATATTTTCGTACCCGCACAAAATTCCGCTCAGCGCAAAAGTTCGTCAACTGCCGCTGTTACCGCTCTGCAGCAGGAAGTGAACTAAACTGCTGCATTAATTCATTACTGAAACCCGTTTTCCGATTGAGCTGATAATAGTTGCGACTGCGTTGCTATACGATGGGCCTGTAACAGTTTAAGCCAGCGAATGTAAACGTAGAAGAAGAAAATTTCGCAGTCTAAGCCTACATCCTAACAAAACTTTCCCCTTTATTTGTCACTGGACAACGAAAAGAAGAGGAAGAAGCGCGAGGTCAAGGGGATAAAGTATACGGATGGTGTAGGAGTAGAGAAAAAGAGGAAAGAAAAAGGACAGATGGAAGGGAAACAGAGAGGGAAAGGTGCCCGAAAAGGGGTGGACTTGTGTCCGAAAGTGAAGAAAACTTGAACCCAAAGGTGGGGGACTTGCGCCCGATTTTGATTCCGTGTCAGTTGCTGCAGCTCACTCCCTGGTGAGCTTGCCGCTCCTCCAGCGTCTGCCGGAATTCACGCAGACAGAGCGTGGCAGGCTGCAGGCTCGTCTAGCGCGATGTGCGAGTGATGTCATCAGCGGAAATTAAGAATCACTGTGATTACGCACGGCGTGATTCCAAACTCATCAGCAACGCACTGACGTAATCACTACACGCTACTGCTGCTGCTGTGGGTACTTGCTATCACACAGTTGCAGTTCACGTTACGACAGCGAACAGTTCGCTTGCCGGTAGCTGCCTACGTTCGAACTCTTCACGATAGTTCACATCGCGCGTGTTTTACTGCAGTCAGACTACTGCATAGGTAAGCAGCGCTCAAAGGTGTGGTCAAATGTTGTCAAAGCGACAAAAATAAAAGGAACTGAGATTAATTGAGTTACTTCTGTATATACGATTATACGTTTGTTATGTCTTTGGTTTATTAAATAAATAAATAAATGACAGTTGTAGCGTGCGGTTTTTACTCCACTTCAGTTCATTTGGTTTCGTCTCGTTTTATTTCTTTTCAGTTGAGTTCTGTCGCTTTGTACGCTGCTTAAGTGCTGGCGTTTGTCTCCATTTTTAGTCGACACAACAAACGTTGGCACAAATGTTTAACGAACTCTTCGGTCAAGCTTAACAAAATCGCTCCCCTTACCATTCTCGGTCGGATGGCCTTTCGTAACTTAAGCCTGTAATGATATTATAGTACAACATTAATTATATTATAATACATACATACGATCTTCTGTCAACTTAAATAGTACGTGCCATTTCTTGCTCAGCAACATCAGCTTTGTTGCTGTCGATTAGTAGCTATTCAGCTTATAATACTTTACTTATACTATTTTACAACGCGTATAGTTATGCGAAAAGTAGTTTTTTTAGTAAATACGTTATTTCTGGCGTCGCTGTTGCTGATAACATTATGCTGCTGCAATTGCAGTTTCAGTCCAAGAAGTGAGTTATAGAACAGCACTTGGCGAGTTGATGGAACTGTCTGAAAGTTTGACAAATTCCTCTGTCGAAGTTAACACCGTTGTTGTTACTAGTGTCGGTCAGATCATTTTTTTCTGTATATCGTAACTTATACGACTTCATACGTCATAACGTCGAAATTCTGTTTTTGTATTATAACTTCATAAAATATATTTTTGAAATAATTTGATAAAAAGTTTATGCATGCTATTTATTTAAGCCTCTCTTTAGCTGACTCTGGCGTACTACATTTATGAATAAACTAAAACCAACTTAGCGAATATAGTAATAATCAAAATAGTAATAGGCTATAGCCATTTGACGCCTACTTCAACAATAAATTGCATGGAAATTACTAGAGACAACCTGCAATACAAAATTTTCAGCATAAAACGTAGACTTTAACAGTGTAAGTTTCGACATCCTACATTTAAGAAATCCTTTTTACCGAATCGTTAAATTTTGGTTACCCTCTTCAAAGTGCATTATTATTTGATTGCACGCTGTACGTTGATTCCCCAGGTGGCAACATTGATGCTGTCGCGCGTCACGTGAGTATTGCTCACATTACTTGATTTCAAACTAGTAAATGATGATGATGATGATGATGAAACTCTGTCCTGTCGATCGTCTGCTCTGCATGTTCTTGTGCAGATTCGTTAAACCTGTCGAGCGTGACTACTGGCCTACTGCACACCACGATATCAACCACGGCCGGTTAGACACACTGCATGGCACCAGGCTATGAAAATAATGTATTTAAGGCGTAATCGCTCTAGCGCAAGGGATTCTGCCTATAGCTACACATTTCTCTGTAGCATGGTCTCTCTCTGTATGTATATCGTCTGTCTGATTCGTACTTCGTGCTTAAACCGACGGATTCAGATGCCATTTCGCAGGTAAACTTTTGGTGGGTCGTCCAGTCATGACACACTGTGTTATGATACTCAGGATACTCAGGGGAAGGGAAAATTTTGGTTACGAACCCCCACCCATAGCATGCAATATGATTTACAATTCGCCAGTCAATCAGCGATTCCGCGTTTTACCAAATTACGTTGTCCGTCTTTGATGGTTTTAATCACAACTAGCCTATCTTTTTAGTTTTTCTTTGCGTACCAGCATCAAACTTGTTTCTGAGTCTAATAGTGGAAATAATCAGGGTTGGCGGCAATAGGTGACTGCCTGCGGGCAAGTAAACCATCTCAGCATGTAACCGGCCGCTTAGGTCAACTCAGCCTTCCATCCCTCCGAGGTAGGTAAATCGAGCACCAGCCTATTTGGCTGGGGTTAAGGCGGGGCGCGTTCACTTGTGTCGGGTGGCAGGTGACGCTCCGTAGCTCTGTGATGGGTTTTCTATAAACATCTATACAGTACCTTTAACTTTTAACTTTTAACAGGTACTGAATGAATAATTGTGCTGTTTTTCAGCACTAATGTGTTCATCGGACGCTGAACAATGTGAAGACATCCTCGTCGACTACTGTCTTAACGGCGGTCTCTGCTGTATACACCACGGCGTTATACAATGCGTGTACGTCCGTCTATCAATCAATCAATTTTTCCGTGAATTAGTACAGATATTTAACAGTTTAACACATTTTACTAATGATGACATTCTGATAATTATTGTTATGTGTGTTCGATGAAATTGACGCATGGTGTTACTGGTCTGAGCTATTGTATGATTTAGTAGACCCGTAGAACGTAGGCTATGAAGAACTTCCGTGGCGATGAAACAGTCATCCATATGCATTAACATTAGCATTTTTATTTTTCACCTTCAAATTGGGCATAGCAGTATTTTAGGCCTGGTACTGTAAATAGCTAAAACAGTATAGGCCCATTATAGGCCCATAATTATTGTGTAATAGCAGCAGCAGGAGCAGATATGGTCCCACACAATCAGCAATAATAATTCATGCAGCGGAGTGCTAAATTGGCAGTCCTTTTGCTCACGAGTTCTTTTTAATTCGTATAGCTCTTGTTTTCTTGTCTTGTATAGCTCTTGTTTTATCAACGACCGTGATGTGAGGCCTTTGCTAGTCATAAATGCTATAAAAATACTACAGGGTGCTTCCAAAAGTTGCCACAAGCATGTTCCGTTATTATTTCCGTATAGTCTTCATAAAGCCTAGTTGTGGCCATTTTTACAGCAGCACTGCTCTAACACTGGTATACATATGGCATAGTTTTTGTTCATGTATCTTGAGTGTAATAGTGCACAGCGAAAGTTTTGTTGTTTTAGGTGTCCTACTGGATTTAAAGGCAGTCGCTGTGAACGAAAAGAGGAAGATATTGCATTATATTTACTTGAAGCTGTTAAAAGTATGTCGTTGACATGGTTTAATTGATGCATAAAATAGAATATACAAATAACTGACATCATACTAATACAACAGCGTTGGGTTTAAATTAAGGTTACAGTTAGTGATAATAGGAATAAATTGCATCTTTGTCAATAGCGGCCCCTGGCGACGGGGGACTCGAGTCTAACACGATGATATTAATAAAAATGAAGTGATTTCTGCGTGATCACCGTATTTTAGAACCTGTTGACAAAGAAAACATTGCGTTTCTTGTTCTTTTAACTTTTGAGCGTATCTCGTGTTGGCATTCTTGTAATAGTCAAATGTTTATCAATATTAGGCCTAGAGTTATTTTGCCAGTAAATAAGCCAAGCCAAATTAATACAAATGCATAATAAAAGTAAACTAGAAATTTGGGGCAAAGCCCAACGTGAGTCCGCCCGGCGTCCTAAGTCCGACTGGGGGAAATTCGGGGGGGGGGTAAAATTTCCCCGGCATGAAAGTCACGTGGCCCAAACTCAAATGCATTGGTATACGCCGAACGCGCATTGTCGACTTAGGGTAGGTCAACATGAGCGCTTATAACTTTGTTCGTAGTAAACCGAATTTCACAATTTTTTTTGTTCAACGCACAAAAGACCGTGCGTCAACGCCGTTTAGATTTTGTCGCTATCTTTATCGCTTCCAGAGATATTTGCGCTCAAACTCGAAAATTGTCGTAAATCGCACTAATTTTTGCACGTTTTTTGCCCTCCAAAATTTTAAGGGGGCGGTGCCCCCGAAAGTTGTACTTGCGTTAACACGCCCACCTAGAGACACGTCAAGTGCCAAAGTTTCGTCGGGCTACACCCCCTAACTCCGAAGTTATAAGCGCTCCTTTATTGCATTTTAAGCCAATTTTTGACCCCCTTTTGAAAAAAGTTGTAAGGGGGGCCCCCGTCCCCGGTGGGGGGTGTGCTACTAAAAATTGGTCATTCTCTAGCCCCTGTAAAAATTTGGGGCGCAGCACTCCCTAGGGGCCGAAATATGGCCTTCCGAAAAATTTGACTTTGGTGGGTAAAATTAGCCACGTAATCTCTGATGTTAGTGGACTGAAGTTCACACAATTTTTTTTCATTCAACGCGGAATTAACTGTATTTGATAACGCCGTTTACCGCTTGTCGATATCCCTATGCAGTTCAGAGATATTTGCGCTCAAAGTCGAAAGTTGTCGTTAAACGTACTAAATTTTGCGCGTTTT
>Ga0209367_1013716_pt1 | contig 10393 bp, 9 predicted proteins | sample WorMetLIZISLAND2_FD_187412 | JGI IMG/M metagenome (GOLD analysis project Ga0209367, IMG submission 187412) | Marine gutless worms symbiont microbial communities from Max Planck institute for Marine Microbiology, Germany - Olavius geniculatus... ...
TCGTTTGAGCCATTGCACGCAAAAATCCGCCGAAGGGTCTGACCTGTAGGTGAGTTTCTGAAAAAAAAGGTATATAGCTACAAAAATTTTTGCGTATATTTCACCCATTTGCCGGGAAGCCCCCCTTAGAGAGATTTACATGAAATTTTGCATGAGGGGTCATCTCGCCAACGTAATTAGCGGTGCCAAATTTTATCTCAATCAGATCAGGGGTTTTGATTCTGTGGGGGGTGGAATTTTTGGCTTTCCCATAAGAAAGAGAAGTCGCCGTTAACACAGGGCTTGAACTACCGTTCAGCCTGTGATAACACAAGAGTATTTGATGTTTGCTACATTCTTTCATCATGCTGACATTAAAAATTTTGCCACTATCTAGCGTTCGGTCGATTCTCATGTAGCAGTATAGGGAGGGGGAAACGTCTGGGGGGAACGTGTCCAGGGGGAGATGTCCTACACCCCATTACTGCACCGTTCGGGCTTCGTGGCTCACGCGGGCCAGAAAAAAACTTGTGAATAAACGGAACGAACATAAAAATGCCATAAAACACTGTCTCGATGAGATGACGACGCTAGTGTGGCCCCCGCGATGAATCGCGTGGCCAGAGACACTGAGTCGGCTGCGTGGCGTAGCGGGAGTGACACCGAGACACGGCTGGTGCTTGCAGCAACCTGTAGCTGCTGTCTCCTCTCTGAGACGACGGGGTCCTCGATGCGTGACTGAACCGCACGAGCAGCTCTAACCTCGTACGTACTGGACACAGAGCCGCTGCAATAACCAAGCGCTCAGACCGACCGCCAGGAGGCGAGGTCGAGCGAACCCTGCACCGAGGTTTGCTTCGTCGGTCCGACGTCGCTATACCGACGCCTTGCGCCTTGCGTCCGAACCACCAGTGCCGTGACGTCACTGCAACCGACGCGTGAGTACCTTCATCATCATCATCGTCATCATTGTGTTAGTTTATTAGCAGTTTCGCAAAATGCAAGGACGCGTACGCGAATAATGGAAACTGTGCAAACCTTAACAAATATTTTTAAAAGTTCGAAATCTGTGATATACTGTACGCTGTTTGGAGAAAAACAGTCCCTATTATATTCGTCTTTATTCGGCATAAAGCAGCACTGAAAAAATTTATTAATAAAATGAAGTCGTAACTAATATCAAAGCAATTTATTCGATTTTTCCATGAATCGTCTCTTGATAACAACGCTGGGTAGGTCAACATGAAATGCTGTATGCAAATAAACAATGCAAAACAATAGAATTTAAATGAAAAACGCATATGGCACCGCAGTTACTTTTACAGTCAGCTATATGAGAAAGGCAAAAAACAATCATATGACAACTTTCTGTCCGCCGAGCTAATATTTGTTGAGATTTTTCTATTATAGTCCATCAACACTCAGACTCAAAAAAGACTTTGTTGTTTTTTTGTAAAAAAAAATAATGAAACTAAAAATATTGGGCAGAGCCCAACGTAAGGCTGCCTGACGCCGGAAGTCCGATTGGGGGACAGCTAAGGGGTTAAAATTTCGTTCGCAGCAAAGTCACGTGACCCGAACGCAACTGCATTGTCATATACATGTATAACAAGCCCAATGCTAAAATTAAGTGGTTCGAAATGAGACAACAGAACTTTGTTGTTTGTAGACGCAAGCTCATTATTTTTTCTGCCTTTAACGTGAAATCGATCGTAGTTGTAAACGCCGTTTTTCGTTTATCGATATCTTTATCCATTCTCGAGATATATGCGATCAAACTCTTAACTTGTTTGAAAAAGTGCGAACTATCGATGTTGGGTAGGTCAAAATGAGCAAACACAACTTTGTGGTTAATGGACCAAAGTTCACCATTTTTTATTCAACGCAGAAGAAATGGTAGTTGATAACGCCGTTCGCCACTTGTCGATATGTCAATCACTTTTAGAGATATTTGCAGTTAAAGTCAAAAGTTGTCCTAAATAGCGCCAAATTTTGGACGTTTTTTGCTTTCCCAAATTTTAAGGGGGCGGTGGCCCCCAAATTTTATACACGGGTTAACATCCCAATTTAGCAACACATCACATGGTGAAGTTTCATTAGGCTAATCCCCTTAGTGCCAAAGTTCTAGTGGCTCATACGCTAAATTTTAAGCCAATTTTTGACTTCCATTAAAAAAATTGTTGGGGGAACCCCCATCCCCTTTGGGGTATGGGCTAGCAAGACTTGGCCATTCTGTGGCACGTGCAGCACCCCCTAAGGGCCGAAATATGGTCTGCCGAAAAAGTCGATTTTGTGGGTATAATTGCACCTCTAAATCTCCGTAATTAGTATACCAAAGTTCATCAAACTTTTTCGTTGAACGCGAGAGGGAACGCTGTAGTGCACCAGGTTTACAGACTTTAAATATTTCCATCCGTTTCGGAGATATTCGCGCTCAAATTGGGAAGGGGTCCGAAATTTCGCCAACTTTAGCATATTTTTGCCCCTAATTTTTTTTGGTGGAAGGAGACAGAACCCCAAACGTTTGGACCGGCATTTATAAATTGATCATGCTACCGAACGTGTGGCAAAATTTTGTAGAGATCGGCCCACGGACCTCGGAGATCTCGCGTTGAAAAAAATAAAGAAAGAAACAGCAGTAAAACATAAGGCCTTCCGGGAACTACCGTTCCGGGCAGCCTAAAAAACAACAACTAAAAAGCTATCGGACAGTTTACACTTTCGCCTAAAACCGTGTCTAATTTTCTGATGTCTTATTTTTGATGTCTATAAAATTCTTTATAATCGTGCAAATTTGGATCGCGATTTAAATCGCGACCAGAAGAAAGTATAAGCAGTTGTTACTTTGTCCACGCACCTTCTGTTCAGAAAATACATCAAAAATCTGTTTATAACTTTTTGAGTAACTTTATAAATAGACGAACAAGAAGCAAGCTCTAGAGGTGTTAGCGCAACTTCGTTCTTTCGGCGAAGGCAACTAGGGCAACTCACGTACGTATGTCTACGAGTAGGGGGTGCGCCAGTAAGAACAATTCCAAAGAAAAAACTTTTCGATTTCAGCAACAGTAGCACAAAATTAAACCTAACTTTTGCATTTTATGTATGAGTGTTGACGCAAGATATCATGCAAATTCCTTTAAAACAACTTCTAGTGGTTTACTAGATACGACATTTTAAACTCTTAAGTTTACTTCTTTAAGTGAACGTGCTGTCGCGTCCTGAATGTTAAAACTAGAAAGCTGAACCAGAAAGCTAGAAACATCAACTGCCGCTTACAGCTTTCACAATGCTGTTTGCATAATTATAGTTTAGTTAAATGTACGTCGTGTGGGATTTTTAGCAAACCTGCATGGCAACAGATGCATGAGTTCTAGCATCTACATTAGTTTGACGCGTTTTTTCTAAAGAATCCCCGCGATTATTGGAGCGAATATACAGTAGTACCGTAAATACATCGGCCTAAACTACACGGTGTTTCATAAAAAGGACCCCTTATGTTTTTTCATAATTCACTTAAATGATGATCAATTTGCACAAAATTTGTATCAGTTGTAGCTGAAAAATATTAATTCGAAATATTGCAACAAAATATGGCAGTTGATTAAATATTCTTTGCTAGTTGTGACGTAACACTGACATCATAATGTGTCACGGGTACAAACTGGATAGTTTCAACTGGTGCTGTCAGTTGGTACTATGCTCCGATGGTGAAAAATTTGGTTCGCTGATGACAAATTTTTGAAGTTGTACAGTTGCAGCTACAAAAACATGCAAAGCGATGGCATTTACGTGTCTGTAAGGATAGTTGAACTTTTACGCGTTCCAGCAAGACAGTGCAGTAGCACACCGAGCCTGCAAAATGGTTGCGTTTTTGGATCGCAAGACGCCTGACTTCATGTCCCCATGTTGCTTACTGCTGACACGATAAACAGTTTTTATTAGCGAACCAGATTAAGTTCACCATCGAAGCTGGGTAGCAACTGACAGCACCGGTTGAGACTATCCAGCTTGTACCCGTGACACGTTATGACGTCAGCATTACGTCAGGTCTAGCAAAGAATATTTAATCAACTGCCATTTTGTTGCAATATTTTGAATTAGTATTTCTTCAGCAACAACTGTTACAAATTTTGTGTAAATTGATCATCATTTGAGTGAATTATGAAAAAAACAAAAAGGGGTCCTTTTTATGAAACACCGTGTAGACTCCATGCTAAATATTACTGTCATAAGCTTTTACGATAACTTTGGCCCAGTTGTTAAAAGTTCGAAAATAATGGCAATTAAAAAATTGAAAACCGGTCGCTTTCAATCATCTTATTGTTCAGCGGTTCAATTTGCGGAATTTATTGAATAGTTGATGCAATTAACATAGTGACAATTGTTTAATGTGTTTCGTGTGTTGCGGAACTGGTCAGCGAGGATGACGTCATCAGTCGGCTGGTGGGCGGTGTTCTGTATCTTGGCGGGAATCATTTCAACACCTGCAGCTCAACGTAATTACACTTTCTTACGTGTATATACTGATGTATGTAACAGTTTGCTATTAAAGTTTTAGGTGCTTCGTTTATTCATACAATAAAATCGCATCATTTAAACGTACATTTATGCGATTTTAAACGTAAAACGACCAAAGTTTACAAACCTTTGCCGAGAACAGTGTTGTCACTAGTTGAACAGCTATCTAACAATCGTTTCTTGGGTCTGTGTCCAACTGTGCAGAATTTTGGCAAAAATAAGCCTAAGCTACATAAACTTATTTTCGAACTCAATCCGAATTCAGAAACCTTGAATCAGGATCCGAAACTTGATCTCACAAGAATACAAACATTCGGTCCTGGACCACTTTCCATTCTTCTGTAAAATTTCGTCGAAATCTGTTTATAACTTGCTGAGATACTCGCATGCTGCAAAGTTTACGTTTTATTTGTTTTATTGTACCGGATCTGGATAACGATCCAGATTACGCGCAAGATTTCAAATTAGTGCCAGAATCCGATGACCTTGTTTCTGGTTTAAGCTTACATCAATTCCTCTATAAAATTTCATTCTAATCCTGTCATCATTTTTTGAGTTATTTAACGGACAATCATACAAAAAAACCAGACGAGCAGACAAACAAACAGAAAGGCAAACGAACATACGAACATACACAATGTTTCATAAAAAGCGTTTTTTTTGTTTTTGTACAAATTGATCATCATTTAAGTGAATTAAGCAAAAAACAAAAAGGGGTCCCTTTTTTGAAACACCGTGTAAACGTACATGACTGTAGATTAGATTGCCGCATTTGTAGTCGGCAAGACCCAGTCTCCTTCCGATATGTGATGGTGTTACACTATTTTTTCTTTGCAGAATATAAAGCCAAAAAAATCGACACCATTTTTTTATTATTGATTAAATCACTCAGTCAATCAATCAATTGAAACACATTTACATAGCGTCATGTGTCGCGAACGTATCGGTAAAGCATAAAATATAATAATACAAGCGTATCCCTATTCGCTTGATCTTTGCCATAGTATCGGCCTGCGGCCTCCATTTTTGGCCCTTCGGGCCTTAACTTGGCCTGCGGCTTCGATACGTCAACAGCGCTACAGCGCTACAGCGTAGCCGTTGGCTATAATGATGCTGATAATGCGTCATTGTCGTAATGACGTCTATATGACGTCACAGCCAATTGCAGTGAAAATTGAAACATCCCTATTGTATAGAATGGGTATCGTGTACGCTGTTGATTATTATGTTGTCTAAAAAACAGCGGTCTTTATCACGTCATTACTACAGCGCGTAAACAAAGTCTCAAGCAAGCGATTTTCTAAAGTCCACTGCTGCTTCACGTTTTTCCCATTTTTTTACTTTTAATTATTACTGTTATATTTCGCTAACTGTATGTTTACATAAACCGCCAACAGAAAGGGGCCCTAACGGCTTTTGTTGGCGTGTCTGTTGTAGAATGTGTTCTTGATATGTGCTTCATTGTCGATTCATCGGGCAGCATACAATACAAGGGTCCAGAAAACTGGAACAAAACACTGGCATTTGTCGTTGACGTGATCAATCAGTTTACTATCGGACCGAACGACGTACAAGTAGCCTTCGTGCTGTTCAGTGACGAAGCGACGGTTGAATGGGGCTTGACGCGATACTCGAACAAGGCAGAGCTTGTCAGCGCTGTCCGACGCATGCGTTACATTGGCAGAACGACAAATCTCAACGACGCTCTCAACAAGTGCTGCACACAAGTTCTCGCACAAGCACGATCTAACGCCAAGAAGGCCGGCGTCATTCTGACTGATGGTGAAGACAACGTGCCGGTAGTTGACACACCGCTGACGATACAGAACGCCGCGGCATGTAAGAGAGCCGGAGTCCGCCTGATCGCGATCGGCGTATCGGACGACGTCAACGAAGACCGCTTACGGCAGATTGCCTCCTCCCCATCCGACTATCACGCCGTGGACGACTTCGACGCTCTGCCAAGCGTTGTCGCTGAGTTGCAGCTGTCGCAGATTTGTGGCACTACAACAGCGCCACCAGTTACACCAAGTAGGAAGATTTGCAACATATTTTACATCGACATTTAAACAGGGTTGTAGCGCTTTTGCAAAAAAATACGACTATCGAGCAGGTCTTTTAACGACGACAAAAATATTGTCTGCCGTTTAGTACGTTGTGTCTCGAAAAAGGATCACCAACATCATGCAATGTAGCTTACAGAATTAGCAGATATGAATAACTTTCGGTACAAATATTTCTGACTCAAACGGCTGCCTAACTATCGCTGATGCTCCATCACATCCAACTTTCGTTTCTGCATTACCTGGGAAAGTGCAGAACAAGCTTCAAGACAGTGCACTTTTTTATTACTTTGTTAGCATAACACATGGAACACATTTTGTCCAGATTTCTGCTACATACGCAGACAGTAATTGTCAATTGTTCTGTTGTCCAACAACTTAGAGTAAATGGTCAAAATAGCGGCTATTTTGGCAAACACAGACAGACGCTTTCTCCATTTGTTGTCAGCAGTGTCATTAACGTTCTGTTCCAGATCAATCGAAACTTCACCGTCGGTTCTTGAATTCATCGCTATTCCTAAACAGCGTCCGATAGACACGCTGCTGCTTGATAATGAAAAAAGCCGTAATACCCCGTTTACACGATGAAACAAACATCCAACAAACATTAAGCAGACACCACGCAAAGGTATTCGATATACACGTGCATGACGTGTGCTCTAATTGCTTCACGTTTGCTTGATATTTGCTCGATGTTTGCTTCATCGTGTAAACAGGGTATAATCGTGAGTGAGGCCAAGGCTGGCGTGAAAAAAGATCCAGATAGATGAAGATTTATTAACGCTTTTGTTTGCTTCAATACACATTTTGCTTATTCTGTTTTATCTATATGGAGCAGTAACAGACTTTTAGTAATAATGGCAACTTAGGCGGTCATTTCATGACCACTTTCGTCATGAATACTACTCGTCTGCAACGAACCCACTATACAAGTTTTATTTCTATGGCATAGGCCTATGTCCATATCAACTCTAACAACAAATCCACAGTATTTGAACATGTTGTACAGTTTGTTGCATAATTTGTTGACCAACAAATCTGCGACAAATCGAAATAATGGAGATTGGGTTTATCGCCAGTCAGCAAAGCAGCGCATCAGGAACATTTAGGTACTTTAGGTACATTATTAGGTATTTACTTTAAAAAGTCTATTTAATGGCTAAAAAATTAAACGAGAGTATGCGATCTTTTTTACACTGTGATCGCATTTGTGATAATGATTCTTATAGAAATAAAACGTTGTTATGTGTAAAGTCTGCTGCTCGGTGATCGACGTTGCGTTCGTTGTTGACTCGTCAACCAAGCGCCAAGGCCAGTCCACCTGGAACCAGATGCTTGCCTTTGTCAGTCTGATACTCGACAGTCTCACAATATCACAAGAATACGGCTTCCGAGTGTCTTTCGTCAGTTACGGCGACCGGGCTAACGTCGAGTTCCGCCTGAGCGAATACAACGACCGCCAGTCGGCAAAGCAGCGCATCAGGAACATTAGGTACTTGGGTAGCGCAGGCAGCAACTTGCCGGCCGCTCTCGAGGCACTTCGCAACCAGGTCTTCCAGACTAACGCCGGGGCGCGATCTCTGGCGCCGTGGGTTGCCGTCATCGTAACTGACCGGTCGCCTACCATTCGGGCACAGGAATTGGTGACCGTTGCTAGCCGGGTGCGCGGAGCAGGCATTCAGATCATTCCAGTCGGAGTGATTGGATCAAGGCAACTGGATCGCAACATTCTCACCCAGATAGCATTTGCTCAGACACAACTGACCACCGTCAATGACTACAATCAACTGGCAGGCGTTGCTAGTCAGGTTGCCGGCTGGATCTGCCAAAGCTACCTCAGTGAGTGCAGTGATGCTTTACATAATTTAAAGACTGTTGGATGGTAAATAAAATAATCTTATGAACTTTTTTCTGCTTTAACTACAAACACATTTCACCTCTGAACAGTAGCAACGATTTTGACACAAATGATTTTGATAATTCTATGGATACAAATTATGAATACACTACGTTCGTGCAATTTATGGCTTCGTGGTACTCGTAAACATTTTAAATAGCCGAGATCGATTTTAAATGCAACCAATAATTTCAATACGGTGAGATTAGTCCACTGGTCTTAAATCGAACAATGCGTTATCGAGCTTAATATGTTTGATGATTGACGTTATTTCTTCTATAAAATGTAGTGTTTGTATTTGATATGTGACTGCAGTTGGATCAGCTGGTCCGCCGGGACGTAATGGCGCACCAGGACAACCTGGAGGTCCGGGACGCGTTGGTCCTCCTGGAATTCCTGGACAGTCAGGTTTTCCAGGCAATCCAGGTTCACCTGGACAGCAGGGCATCACGGGCGCTATAGGTAATCAGTTACAGATTTGCAAATGAAAAAACAAATCGAACAGTATCTTGCATAAGCTACGCTTTTAATCTGTTGTTCATTTTTAAACAAGAAAACGAAATAAGAAAAATGTCGCCAGAAACTGCATGCATGGCGTTGTTTGATTTTTTTTGTATCGATTATATGTGTGTATGATGCTTATTCGCTGTAGAAAATAATACTCATATACATAATTATGTATGTAGGTATTTGATAAATGACTCTGTTTTCTATTTGCTAGCTCCTGCGATTTGGTCCGTAATTTTCTATGCACTGCATTTGACAAGTCCTGCAATTTCAGTCGCCTCTAAATCATCATCATCATGACGCGTAGAGAGCTGTGGTCCATTATGACGACTCCCCACGATGCGCACGTTAGCCCAAACCGTTACGACTGACGTGATGGCACATGTATAATATAGCCTAGATGCTACTAGCTGATTCGTCTGTGAAGGTCCGACTGGACAAACTGGCTACACCGGACCACCAGGCTTCGCGTTTCCCGGACCTCGTGGTGATACAGGGCATACAGGCGAAACAGGGGTTACAGGATTTTCAGGTGCGTTACATTTGTATTTGTATTCAAGGCAGTCTGAAATGGTGATGATTCGATATCAGGATTCAAATTTCGATACAATATCCAAGGCAGTTTGTTTTACTAAAATACTAAAATGCTAGTATACTAAGATACTAAAATGTGTCAGTGAACTTAAAAATAAACTATAGACTGTCGTAAGTGCCGTTAAATTACGACACTATAATTAGTTTGTTTTGGTTAGTTTGTCGTTTTCTCCGTTTATTCTCGTTATTTTGGTAATGAAGTAATAAAATAATAATTTCTGATGTAAAATATCGCGATATATCGAAAGTATCGTGATATATAAAAGATATCGCGATATATCGAAAAAAATCGATATTTTTCGACGATACGATACGATATTATTACACCTTTAGTAAAGAATAAAGGTGGTGACCTAACGGATAAAAATAACTACCGAGCCATTGCTCTGTCTAATGTTGACACTAAAATTTTTGAAAGGCTGTTGATCTTAAAGACTAAAGAGAGTGCATCTGAAGGTGATAAATACCAGTTTGGTTTCAAAGCTGGGCACTCGACTTCGATGTGTACTGGTGTTGTCAAAAAAGTTATTAATTATTACACTGATAGGGGCAGCCACGTGTTTGCATGTTTTGTAGATTAACTAAGGCGTTTGATCGTGTGAACTATTGGAAACTTTTTAATCAACTTCTTAGTGATGGTGTTGATGTGCATCTTGTTAAGTTATTAGCTTATTGGTATGTTAACCAAGACAAGTCTCTGTCCGCTGGCTTGGCACTAAATCCGAGTCATTTTATGTTGGTAATGGTACTAAGCAGGGTGGAGTTTTATCTCCATACCTTTTTACTCGGTATTTATCACAGCTAATTACTGAAATTTGTTTGAGTAGGGTTTGAT
>Ga0209367_1013717_pt1 | contig 10392 bp, 13 predicted proteins | sample WorMetLIZISLAND2_FD_187412 | JGI IMG/M metagenome (GOLD analysis project Ga0209367, IMG submission 187412) | Marine gutless worms symbiont microbial communities from Max Planck institute for Marine Microbiology, Germany - Olavius geniculatus... ...
TATATATATAATATAATAATTGACGGAGTATGTTGATGTTTGATACAGGTTTTGAACAAAGTTGCTGTGACATCAAGAATGGAAAATGACCAAACAGCCAGACCGCTAATTGATATTACGATTGCAGTTGGTGATTGTCAAATCACCCAAGTTAAAGCCGAAGGTTCGTTTTTTGTTATTAGTGATTATCGGTTGTTGAAAAGTAATTCTGTCCGATCTGAAATAAATTTTGTTGGCTAATTGTTGGTTGGTTAATTGCTAAGTCGGTTTTATTAGCATAAAAGTCCTTTCAGTTCGGTAATGGAGTAAAGCAAAAATGGTCCATTTGCAACTTTTTAATTAAAAGTTTGCTATAACTAGTATAAGAAGAACAAGAAGAAGAAATTTATTCGGCTCAAACAAAAATACAATTACAATTGATAATACAACAATTAATTACTGAGCCAGGTTGCCAGAAAACCAAACTGGTCAACAACGAAGGCCACCTAAACACATACGATTTCTGTTTTAATTCTCTAAACTAAACCTACTAAACTAAAATACATTTTATCAAATCTATCACACGAACACAAATATAAACTAGGCCTACACAATCCAACTCAAAATACCCAAATATAAAAACAAACACACAGACAAAATGCTAACCTAAAATCAAATGAGAAAAAAATATTAAAACACAATACTGATAATACTGAACAGAAGACATTTTTCGCTGTGACTTTATATAAATCAAATATATCAAATAATAGGGTGAAAGAAGTGATAAGTAGGCTACAAGATCAGTGTTCATTATTAAGTAAGTGGTTTTTCAAAACTGTTTTATTGTATCTAGTAAGCGCATACTTTGTATAAGAGAAAGTTGAACTTTGAAATTAAGTACGAAAATACAGAAATTTAATACACTGCAACATTTTTGAAATGTACACCTTGAGTTAAAAACGTGGCACTAGCCTATTTTTTGTCAAATCCTATCCTCCATAGACATCTGTCACCACCTTGGACTGACTTCACGGCTATTTGGACTAGCTCACGGTTTTTATTTCTTTTTCATTTAAGCTTTGTTTCAGAGTTTTAGTTTTTATTATTATTTTTTGTATTTCTTACCTTTTTAGTTTTTTTCTTATTTTAGTTTTCTTTATTGCAGTCATTTTTCGGATTTTTTAAGTTTTACATTTAACAGTACTTTTATTCTCAGTATCTCTCATTTCACTTTTCTTTAAAAACATTTAAGTTCTTTTCGCGGTTCTTTTCATTTTGCGGTTTGCTGTCGTTTTGGACAGCGACGTCGAGACTAGCAATTACAGTGCCTAGCGCAGAGAAAAAACCAGTCAATAAACGCAGAAAATGTCCAAGCTCGTAATTATATTAGTATTAAAATTGGTCATAAACAAGTTTGAGCTCTTGTAGATACAGGGGCAGCAAAAAATTGCATAGATGCGGAATTCGCACGCAATTTACATGCTCAGATTGTTTTAAATAATAATACTAAAATAGGTCTTAGTGGAGTGGATGGTAAGCCTCTACACGTTGCTGGAAAGGCAGAAATAGAGATTTCTATAGCCGGATACGTGTATGAAGGAGAGTTCGTGGTTGTTAATAACTTAGCTCTTAAAATCATTTTAGGCCTAGAAGCTTTGTAAGATCTGAACGCTGTCGTTGATTTAAATAATTCTACTCTTTCTGTAGCTAATAACTTAGTTACTGTGCCTTTAATACAGCGATTTGCATCGCGTAATATTTTGCGTACAGCTGCATCAATAATAATAAAACCAATGTATGAAGTCCGTATCCCTGTTAGTATTTCACATGATTATAGCTTGTGTCCTAGTTTGATTGAACCATTATTAAAATTCCGTTCTAAACCGTATCCAGTAGCTAAAATTTTTGTAGACCCAGAATCATATATTACGGTTTGTCAAATCGTAAATATTACAGAAAGGCCTATTTCAATTGCCGCCAGGACAGCCATTGCAACTATCACACCAGCTGAAATCCAGCCCCAAAACAAAAAAGGTAAGATACAAAGAAAGCCAAATGTCAGTGCAGTAAACGTGTTAGAAAGAGATCTGTCACTGAAAGAAAAAATAATTGAACTTCAAACCCTAGGTTTTAAAGTAAACCCTAAGGACTATTCAGAAGTCCAATTTAAAGAGCTAGTTGATCTACTGTTTGAATATCGATCTGCTTTTGCTCAAGAAGTGACAGATTTACCCGGAGTAACTGATTTGGAGTTTAAAATTAATTTGAAGCCGGGTACAATCCCAAAACGTCAAAGACAGTATAAGTACCCTCCACATCTTCGAGCTGAAATAAGGAAACAGTTGGATCAGTGGGAATCAGCAGGGATAATTGAATGTGGGGAAGCCAATTGGATACATCCCATAGTTCTTGTGAAGAAAAAATCATTATCGGGAAATCCGAATGAATTACCAAAGTATTGAGTATGTTTGGATTTGCGTAGTATAAATAGCGCCATGCAAATTGAGTCCTTTCCAATGCCTACTTTTTCTGAGATCGTAGAAACCTTTGGACACCCCCCTCCTAGCATTTTCTCCTCGCTGGACTGCACCAGTGAATTTTTGCAGCTCCGATTAAGTCCAGAGTCCTCACGACTCCTTGGCCTCCAATCTGATAGTGACTCGTATCGTATGACGCATCTTCCATTTGGATTAACGACCTCCCCCTTTGTGTTTCAACGTCTCACGAATAGAATTTTAACTAATTACCAATATATATTTGCAGTGTCGTATATTGACAACATCCTGTGTTATAGTCAAGATTGGGAATCACATATGACCCATCTACGACTGATTTTACAGAGGGTGCTTGATTCTGGTTTACGATTAAGAGCAGAGAAATGTAAATTCGCACAAACTAAACTCAGTTATCTAGGAATGATTCTAACTAAGGACAGTATAGAACCAGATCCAGAAAAACTGGAAATTATTAAGAATGCCAGTCCCCCCAAGAGTGCTAAAATGCTTAAATCCTTTCTAGGCTTAACAGGATTTTATCGAATGTATATCCGTGGCTATAGTAATTTAATAGCTCCCTTCAGAAATTTGCTTAAGAAAAATGTCTCTTTTGAATGGACCGATGATCACAAGAAGGCTTTTCAGCAACTAAAATCCGCAACGACAAAACACCCGGTTTTTTTAGCTGTTCCAAACTGGAATCAGCCACGAGCTTTAATTACAGATGCGAGTAGAAAAGGCTGCGGCTTTATAATAGTTAAAGAAGATTCTAAGGGTAAACAAAAAGTTTTGGCCTATGGTGGTAGACTCTGGTCAAAAGCTGAAAGCCAATGGAGTGTGACAGAGCTAGAATTAGCTTGTATTTTATTTGCTCTTGAAAAATACAGCCATTTTTTTATTGGCTCAGAATTTAAAATCTATACAGATCACATCTCGAACACGTTTGTACGGTCACTAAAATTCTCTCATGGCAAGCTTTATAGGTGGTCTTTGAGATTACAACATTATAATTTTCAAATAGTTCATTTACCAGGCAAAAACATGCCTGCAGATTTTTTGAGTCGCATTGTGGACAAGATTGATCCAGAAGCCCCTGACTTGACAGATGAAGGCGCATTGGTTTATGCTACAGATGAAGAGTTACAGCCCGTAAGACCTTCAGTGCTCCGTTTACGGGACGTAAAAACACGAAAAAAGGCACAGAGTGTCTATTTTTATGCCCTTGCACTCTCCAAAAACAGAGCCAATAACACTCCGACCTATAAACATCAACATGAACAATGGCAATAAAATTACTAAAAATATGCCATTGTCCCTAGGTACACCAGATACACTACTGACACATGATACAGGCCATGCGGTGTCTCTTAATTTAGCCTCAGAGTCACAAAGGTCACAGCAGAGTAAAAACATTGCTGTAACCAGCCTAGATTCCAACCCACTCTCAACAGATAATGAGTCGCCTTTGCACACAGTCACGTTATCTGAATTTAAAGACAAAGCTGAACTCCGACGTTTACAATATTCGTCAGAAGACTTCCTGGAAATAATTCAATTTTTGAAACACAACATTTTGCCCAAAGATGCTAAGAAAGCTCAGGCAATAGTGAATGATTCTGATAATTGGTGTTTACTTGACGATATTTTACATCATATTTATATCCCGCAAAGAAGAAATATAAAATCAGTTAAACCAACAATCTTACAAATTGCAGTCCCCGAATCATTACGCAAAAAGATTATGGAGGCATGCCATGACAAAAATGGTCACTGGGCGATTGAGAAATGTTATCCAACCGTTTTGAACCATTTTTATTGGAAGGGTTTATATTCTTCATTGAGAAATTACGTAGAAAATTGTTTATTATGCAGTAGGGCATCGCAAAAATTGCCTAAAGTTTCCCCGGCTCAACATATGCCGTTGTTAGGGATTTTCGAGCAGGTCGTGGTGGATCATATCAAAATGCCAGCCGCCATAGCACCAGTCATAGGTCAAACAGTTTCCTATATCCTAACTCTTATAGATCGACTATCACAATGGACTCAGCTAATCTCAGTTCCAGACTGCACGGCAAAGACGGCAGCACTAGCTATCCAACAACACTGGATACCAAATTATGGGATAATGAAATCTTTACATTCGGATTTAGGTAGTGCATGGACGTCTAATTTATTTTGAGAATTATGTAAATTGTTGAACATCGACCATTCTTTAGCAAGTTCACAGAATCACCGTTCAGTCGGTAGAGCTGAAAATATTCATAAGATTATATTAGCGAGTCTTCGAAAACTTTGTGATACTCAAACTGATTGGCCAAGATTTATTCCTGGTTTGCTTTTGGCTTTACACTCTACAGTGATTATTCCCACGGGTTTAACTCCAGCGTTTATGGTTTATCATAGAGAACTGAGAACTCCATTAACATTAACATTGCCAGTTAATTTGGACTCATCAGATCAAGATTTTACCAAATAATTGTTATATGCTGAAAAATCCAGTCACGGAGAAAAACTTGCCATTTAAAGTACACGCTAGTAGACTCAAAGTACACATAGACAATAGAGTCAGTCCTACTTCTGTGCCACAAGACACGTGCGTGACGCAAACACATAAAGCCAATGGTCAACCAGATAGACAAAAATTGCAATCTAGGTCACAAACACATTCTGACCAGAACTTTCCGCAACAGGCCCAGGTGCCTGTACCCAATCAAGCCACGCCTTTGCCATTGTCCCAATCGACAGATGAGCAGTGGCACCAAGTCCAGGGTATTATGGGCTGACGAAAGACAAAGGATGGCATATTCCAATATAGTGTTAAATGGCTCGACGGCACAATGTCCTGGTTGGCACCACGTGATATCACACCACAGTTGGTTAGGTTATATAACTCTAGGCGCCCCCGACGTAGACGTCACTGACGACTAGTTACGGTCAACATCGGACAAGACTACTACAAGACTACGCAGCCACTCAGCTACTACGTGACAACTCTTAAGTAGGTTCAAACGTGTTACTTATATATTACCTTAAGCGGATAGGCAACTAGAAAAATTTAATGACATTTTATTATATTAAACAACTTCTTACATAGAAACTTTTGCGAAGTTTTATCACAACCGGATGTTGATTTCAGACGATGTACATAGATCCAACTAATTACTGCAAGTTGTTTGCAATTTGGGCCCCTGATATTATGGTAATATAGTGAATTGCTATAACGTAATGGTATATAGAAATAATATGTTAGGGCGTGATTGGAGATAAGTCTGAGTTACATTTGGGCTTGCATGCTTTTGATGCATAGAGTTGTTGATTAGTGATCGACTCTTTTGAAAGTCAGGCCTTATTGCAAATGTTATTGCATTATGAATGACAGGCCTAGGAGATGTGCTGTGTGCACGTGATGTGAAGTTATAATGCGTTTTATGGATACAGCTAGCCATATATATATATGATTTTATAGTTGGCTAAGCATATGATTTGAAATGCAAATCGGGAGTGAAGGTTTCTTATATACTTTTGCTTTTTCATCTCTTGCAGACTCATACATATGAGACTACGCGCGCGTTATTATGAGTCAAAATTCTAAATTTTCGACGTCGTATTTTGCGGATATTATGTCTGAAATGCATTGTGTATAGGTCTAAAAGAAAGAAAAAGGAAAAGAAAAGTATGATACGTTCATTCCTTTTTGGATGCATGTGCATTCTTATATCACTAAAATGCATGCATGCAAGTCATTTAGCTTTCGACTCTGGGCTTGTCCTGAGACAACACTTCGGGTTGCATTTAAGCCAGTAAACAGATTCCGCCCTATAGTAGGTCACTGGAGACACACCTTTATTATAACACTACCCTCTTTGCCTGTAATAACAGAGTTCCATCCGATAAACTGCAGAAATGTTGAGCCACAAAATAGAACGTTTTGTGAACGTGCAAAGCATATAGTTAACACCTTGGCGTGTATTCAGTTTAATATGTCACAAGTGATTAGGTCGGAAATTCAAAATATGCAGCGTATACTCCCATATCGACCGTTTAGAGATCTAGGACCAAGGGAAACACGTGCATGGGTCCCATTTTTAGGAGACATACTTAAAACGGTAACTGGTACGGCTACCACTAAAGACTTACAAAAAACCGCAGATGCGATGGAACAAATTAGACAAACCACCGCGGATGCTTACGTTCAGTTTTCACAAGTTGAAAATGATGTTGCTAGCTTGACTAAGGTCATGAATGACAAGATGGAACTCTTGCAACGATTAGTAGTGGGTCAAAGAAGCACCATGCAGCAGCAGCTTACGCTCTTTTCACAGGAGGTTGAAGACATTTATCAGATAACAGAACTACTGCCTCATTCTATGGCTAAGGTCACTGGGTTTATTTCCGCGCTTGTGCATTGTGTTGAGTTTAAGGATGCTTTGTTGGATGCTGTAAATGGGAGATTAAATACATTTGTAGTGGAAACATCAGTAATGCGTGATGCTATGCGTCAAATAGATACGGCCTTATTACGCTTGCATGGTTCGCTAAAAATTGCTTATTCTTCGCTTTCAGAAGCATACCAAAGTTCAGATTTTATTATGCATCGTTATGGCAGAGATATTTATATTACGGTCAAATTTCCAATCACCATGCATCCACAGCCGTTTATGCTGTATCAAATACGTACTTTTCCTGTTAGAATGCCGGATAATACTCAGCACATTACAGTTTTGGATACCAAAACAGTTGCTTTTGGGTATGACCCTCAAGCAGAGTATTTTCTGGAGTTTAAGGAGCATCCAAAAATAAGACATTATATGCTTTAGCCTATATGCCTAACCACATTGCCACGTTTCAGTATCTTAGGAATCCGTCATGCGTCGCAGCATTGTTTCAGAATAATCACGACGACATAATTAGTTTATGTTCATTTAGTTTACTGCCACAGTCCGCACAGTCAATGATTTTGCCGCTTGATGAGCTGCATATATTGATTATGAATGTTTATAATATTACTCGTATATGTGACGACATAGAGAGTGTGTTGTTAGGCTGCTCACAGTGCATTTACGAGCTACTATGTACATGTACTTTGCATACTAACTCTACTTATATTACGCCGCATGTTCGAAACTGTATAAGGGACGATCAGATCCTTAATCGCACACTACTCCCGAAAACACATGTGACAAATTTAGCTGTTTTAGCCAGTTGATTTTCTAGTGAGGATTTGATGCAGCTGACAGCTGGTAGAATATTGAATCACCCAATTTCAGCTGCGTTACCAAACTTTTCTTTTTTGGATAACAGAAATTTTTCGGACACGTTGGCTGCATTAGAGGAAACCAAATTCGATCTTTCTAAGGCAGTTAATTTATCCATTTCTCGACAAATGGCATTTCGAACCATAGCGGAATACTTGTCACACCAGCATGCCATATATTACGACATGCAAAACACCGATGATTTTTTCTTTGGCATGTTTAACCGCTTTAGAACTCCTTTGGCGATTGCTAGTATTGGCCTGTCAGTAGTTGCTTTGATATTCACGGTCATAGTAAGCGTTAAGATTCGGACGCTGTCACTCTTGTTGCTGAGTGCTCGCCCCATAAAGGCTGCTAGTATAAAATTCGATTTTTTTGTTTCTACTACAACTGAAACCTTAATTCCCACTTCTTCGACTTTCCCCATAGTAGTCGGTAATGGGTATCTGAACATTTTTCTGATATGCTTAGTGGGACTTTTTGTCATTTTGCTAGCTGGATTGTTTACTAGCTGGATGTACAACAGATATTTTTCTTACAAAATTGCGAGACAGCCTTATACTAACATTTTTCTGCAGTTAAACACTAATAAAACTCAGATTTACCTAAAATTCTCAACTCTTCGCTGCAACGTTTCTAGTTATGTTTTTATTGCAAAAGATGTTTGTTTGAAACTTAAAGTCCAAGACGTTTATCCCCTTGGCTCGAGATTGATTGGCCTACTTTGACCATAAAGCATATGTTGCTTTGAATGAAAATGTATGCTGGCCCACTAAGATCAAACTTTCTTATTGTCAGGCTTCTAAAATGCGTGAGATTTTAGCCGAAAATGATGTTATTGTCCGTCCATTATTTTATTATACACGACCAGGGTTTTCGGGTCCAAAACTGGGTCCTATTTCTAATCCAGCTGAACAAGTTGTCTGTGTGGCTGATCCTTCAGCACCGAGAGAGGAACGGCCAATACGTTTATACCCCATGGTTTCATAGAATCCGGCGTGGGATTTCCTGTGTGGGTCCGGGAAAAGAATAGATCCACCCCGTAGCCTGACAGTGAGTTGTAAAAGTCAACCAACTCAGGGATAGTTTTAGATAGAGTAGGTAGTTAAGACGGTTTATGAGACTCATAATTATTACAAATAGATTCAGTAAAATACTTTATTTTTAAATGCAGTAAATTATGAATAATTTAAAAAAAACAGAATTATGTTAATGGGATTAGTTTTACTAGTAAAATTAGTTTGATTAAACAAATATATAAGGGGTATGCTATTTAATTACTAATGTTGCTTATTTTAAACGGGTAGATGTCGGCTGACTCGACACCGTGGCCTGGGTTTGAATACTCCAGATCACGGCCTGCGGGACTGTCAGACACAGAAGACGATTTTCAGGAACTGGATTACATGGAAGAGGAGGAGGAGGAGGAGCATGCTTCTCATGCGGAACCGTACCCGAAACGGGGCTGGACCAATTTCCCTCGGGGAGGGTACACCAGTTTTTGCTGCTCACCTCTTTTTTCTTGGGTGCAAAATTTCAAAAGTATACTTTTCAGCAATGTCATGATAATTTAAAAGCTGAGCTCATTTCATGTATGGGATTAAAAGGACACACGGCCGGGAAAGACCTGGAGTCAGATTTGTACAGTGTGGGAGTCACTCCCATGACATTTCTTTATGTCATGAGGGATCAAATCCATGGCAACAAGCTTCCTTACAAGTGGGTCTGGGTCGAAAATTGAGGGGTTTCTGGGATTGCAATGGGCAAAATTTAGGGGTTTTATAAAGTAAAATACGAAAGTGAAAATGCAAATATAATTTGCTTTAAATTTTAGGTCTAAGCGGGTTACAAGGTCATCTAGGCATGCATAATATTTCAGTTATTATATGGTTATATATTTTTCCCCTTGTTATTTTAAAGTTTATTCGGTTCATAATGTTAGAGAATTGTATTTATTTTAAACGGTAGTTTTAGTACCCTTTGGATAAATGAGTAGTTTAGAATAGTATTATATGGTTAGATTTCCAGTAGCTTCCGACGGTTTAGAACTATCTTCCTTGATTGTATATAGCATCACACAACTTAATGATATGTTTATTTAAGAGACATTTAAGTGTGTATAACACTGTATCTCGAGGAACCCCTATACTTATTTTCGCTTTTACGTGTTTTATGTTACAGTTATTATGACTGACATGGGACTGGATACATTTCCTGCTTTATTTGGTCCGCACATGTTTCATCCAAATGAAGGATATATTGTGGTACTAGATCTCTCAGAAATAGGGATTCATCAGTTGACTAAATTGTCAAGCTATTACCTTTTGGCTATGGATTACTTTACTCCCAGTCAGTGTGCGCTCTGTTGGGACTTGGAGGTTCACTATAGGCAGTTGGCACAGGGAGAGTTAGATGCATTTCATTTTGTTCAATTTTTGCAAGTGTTAGGATATGATCGTTGTAATTTTCTTAAGATCCTACGGGATCGGTTATTAGTCATTGTGCATCGTATTTTTCGGGTGCAGGAAGATGACCCTGTTGTGTAGGATAATTAGATGTAAGCAGCAGCAGCAGCTGAGGTCCTGCTAGCGATGCGACTGCTGCTGCGGCTGCGATATATAATCAATGCGCACTACTGAGCGCTGGCCAGTCTTTAGTCAGCT
>Ga0209367_1013718_pt1 | contig 10392 bp, 7 predicted proteins | sample WorMetLIZISLAND2_FD_187412 | JGI IMG/M metagenome (GOLD analysis project Ga0209367, IMG submission 187412) | Marine gutless worms symbiont microbial communities from Max Planck institute for Marine Microbiology, Germany - Olavius geniculatus... ...
AAACGATCCAAATATATGCGAGGTGCACTCATTTTCCACCTCACCTAATTTGCGTCATCACCTTACCGTGTTAAACGCAAATGTTCCAAATTGCTACATAACGCCGAATGTTGTTATCTGCAATAAAGTTTTAAAGACTTAATTAGCGCACAATAAACAAAAGTTGCTTTATTTAGCAAAATTATGAGTTCCTATAACACCTGTGTTCAAAATTGTCAGATGAACATCGATGAACTCAAAACACATCTCGTCAACGAGTGGGCGCAGTTCGACCAGTCGATGCCGCGTCAGCCAATGGCGCCGCCGTCTGAGCGCTTGTGTCCGTGCACGTGGGGCACACTTCGAGCACAAGTTATGACAATTTTGAACACAGGTGTTATAGGAACTTATAATTTTGCTAAATAAAGCACCTTTTCTTTATTGTGCGCTAATTAAGTCTTTAAAAGTTTATTGCAGATAATAACATTCGGAGTTTTGTAGCAATTTGGAACATTTGCGTTTAACACGGTAAGGTGATGACGCAAATTAGGTGAGGTGAAAAATGAGTGCACCTCGCATATATTTGGATCGTTTGCCATCTTTCTGCCAAAAATTATCAAACTCGGTGGAAGTTTGACGCAGTTCTGACAAAAACAAATCTGCTTAGTTTTTTTGGGACACGGTGTACATACACGGTGTGGCAATATTGCGTCCAAAAAGTGCGTCTGCAGGCTCAATCGATAAATTTGCTGTATTCAGGTACTCCATTTTCCACCTCCTTAAATTTGACCAAAATTCTTTCACTAGCAGACTTTCTACAGTAGCATTATGTGCGAAAAAAACTATCATTGAAGATCCCATGCATTGCACCCAAAGTCTATCAATGAAATAATTTTAAAAAAATCTGTTGACAATTGACGTAGTTATAGATCGAGGTTGGTGTATACTATTTTTGATGTGCAGCTGCACTCGATATCATGCGGCTGTTAGCCTATATTAAGTCGCATTATAGGTCTTGCCTGTTTGTCTGTTCGCACATAGCGCGTTTGCGCGTGATGTGTTTTTCGTCCAAGTTGTTCATCGACATTTTATGAAGCAACCTTAACTTAACTAAATGGGAGTCCCTGCATTTTACGCAGTTTAGTTCTCTCGCTTTGTATACTCCTTTAAACACTGGTTTAATTGGTATTGACGTATTGTATGTGATATGATTTAGACATTTTAGGTGGATATACTCAGCATATTTCTGTTCTGTATGTTCTTCTGTGCATGTATTGCATTTTCCTTATTTGACTTTTGGATGGCCAGCTTTGATGGGCCTGTGCCCTTTCTGGCAGCCTGGTTGTTTTTTCCAAAATAAATATTGTTGTTGTTGTGTATATCAATAATTATAAGCACATCTGGCCATAGACCTATGCTATAGAACGTACGATAATAACCTGACCTGACTCGACGTCCCTAAAACTTTTGGTGACACGTGATTTTGTTACTGCACGTCACACCGTCGATCATCAGGCCGCTGCAGACTTTCCTGTCTCGTCATACGCTCACAACACACATGATCTACTTTTCTGACATGGTGCATGTGGTTATAGCAATAATGCTTAAGCCTATTATTTGGGCCACGTTGAACCTTTTACGATTAAGATAATAAGTATAAGTAGTTAACTTACTGTAATAAGAGAAAGATCGATCGTGCACATAGTACGAAGAACTGTGCATGACGTCAAGACAAACTATAACTGACGCCAAGTTCTTGTTTCTCAGTCACTGAAGTCCGACTTCGTGCTCCGACTAATAACCGTGTCGGGCCGCCCGGCCCCACGGCGATTTCGGCCCTTGTCAATTTTCGCGCACTTTATCCGATTAAGGATTCGAAGACGTCAACGACGGTTGAGCGACTGCAAGGCGCGCCATCTCGAGTGAAATCTGCGCATTAACATCTGTGTGACGTCATAATTTTGACTTTCGGTTTAACGGACGTCACGGTTTCTACTTCCGCTTTGACGTGCGCGCCACGCACATTACCCCCGCTTGTGGCACCGTTCCGTTTATCATGCTTGCATGCGCGCCTAACCGGAAGTTCTGAATGGAGCATGCGCAGTCGGCAGACCGCAGGTGCTCGCCGACGGGCAGCTGTCATTGGCTGTCCAATGCTCCGCCTATATCGTTACAGCTGTGCTTAAGTGGTCGGAGACTGCCGCTTGATTGATGGAGAGTGACTGACATGCAGACTAGACGAATATCGTGCAAAATAACGGTCTGAATCATTTGCTGCAGCAATATGTGATATTTTATCCGGAACACTGAAAGACTCGTACAGTTTGGTCTATATCATCTGTTCTATGTCGCTTAGCTCCCAGGTTTCTTAACAATAACAATTCTCAAAGATTTCCAAATTACGCTACATTGTGTGGAAAAGTTTACGTCATCTGGAAATCAGTCCATATGTTAAAACTTTCCAGACTCTGTCCGTGTCGCCCACATCCGCCTAACTTTTCAGTATTTGAAACGAAAGGTTTTCTTTTGTATACTTATAGTCCATTAAGATACAGGAACGTAAAGTCATTTGCAGCGAGATATTAAAATGACACATCACATTTGCGGCATACAATGCATGCAGCGGCCTATTTAAGCCCTGTAGTGATAATATTAGTTTCGTTAGATGAGACTGTGTGTAAGCGATATACGATGCACGTGACACCTGAGCCAGCCAATCAGGAGCGAGCAAACAACGCGCCGCGCATGCGCCGTGCAGTCAGTAATGGCGACCCTGCAGACAGACCACGTGGCGCGTCGAATATGCTGAGATCCGCTAGCTAGCTCGACTGTTATACGCGTACAATATCTTAATTCTAAATGTGTAAAACATTACTTAGAATTTCTGATGCAGTGGCCCTATATTCGCCCTATTTTACGCGTGAAAGCAGCTACTGCTTTCAGCGCGTTTTAGCCATCGCAATTCTGTCTGTCTGTCTGTCTATCTGTCTGTCTGTCCGTCTGTCACACGGGTGGATCAGTCAAAAACGGTGCAAGCTATAGGATCACCAAATCTTCATCTTCGGCTGCCCGGAAGACTCTAGTTTCAGGAACCGTAAAGCTTTTCCATAAATTTGAAGGGGTCACCCTGAGTCTGAACAAGGGCGCTAAATGAGAGGGGGGCGGGAAAAATTTGCGATTTTTAGCCAATAAGTCGCTGTATCTCAATGACAGTGCGAGATAAGGTCTATGTTACTATTAATCACTAATATAGAAAGTCGGACACTGGCTTTCGATTGCCACCGAATTCAATGACCTTGAATGACCTTGAATGACCTTGAACGCTAAAATAGGGGGTTTTATGGATTTTTGGCGATTTTGGGCTGCGAGACACATTTCTAAAGCGAATTGCGCCGAAACCAATTGCGATAGGCCTAGACAAGGACAAGCTGCATATGAAATTCCCGACATTAAATGTAAATTTCAACGGTCCAGGTCTCGATTTTTTGTTTAAGGAAACTTGCGTACGACGGCATCAAAAAGCGGTACCCCCGTAAAAGTCGTTATTTTACCGTTGTTATTGCCCAGTCTTTCGTGAAAACGGTTGCAGATAGGCGTGGGCATGCTACCTATCACAACAAGCACTGACGAGCTTTTTAGTTGTATCAGCATCGATGATTTTGAAAGACTCTATTCTTCTAAAATAAGGGGTTTTTATTGATTTTTGCGATCTTCGGCAGCACCGCACACTCCGAGTATAAACTGCGACGAAATGGCTGGAGATAGACTGACAGTTTGCGAACAGGAACTGCTATAGGCTTTCGCGCGTCTCGTGAGCATTAGCTCAAATTTCTTGTTATAAATTAGAACTGCTGTAACTTGCAAAACCTTGTCACACAGATCGTTTGAGAAGGTGAATTGTTCAACTTGTTCGTCTGTCTCTTGTCTCTGTCTAACGGTGTCTGTCCGTCTCTCACTGTGGTTTTGGCAAAGGGGGAGGAAAGCAATTGCCCCATTTGCCCTCTCCTCATAAATTTTTAAATGTTGGTTCAAAGTGCAAAATTGAGGGTTGACAAACTGACACTTTGAAAACAATTTGAGGTCGAAATTGAAACTTTGATCACTCATGTGCATACTCTTCTTTGCGAGGCTCTGCAGCTGTATATATCTGGCCTACCGGTAAATTGCAACTTCCTGGCAGTAGCGGTTCATAGCCTAGATGATCTGGGGGCACGGCCCCATGGCGAGCGCAATAGCGCAAGCCTATAACGAGGGTATTGGGGCAGAGCCCCCAGCAGGGTCCAAGGGCAGAGCCCCTGGTCAGTGGGTCAGAGGGCGAAGCCCCCCTGAAGCTGAAGCATTTTGTTTTTTTGGACTTTCAATGGAAGCCGCCAATTTGCCCACTTTTCTAAAATTTGCAAACGCAAAGAAATCTGATACTTGTGTTATCTTTTCGCGGGTGGTAACGAAACTAAGCGAAAGGTTGTGCCCCCCGGCCCGAGCCTAAAACCGCCACTGCTTCCTGTCTGCCTACTTCTTTTATCCATGACGCCATTGCTGTCCGTCCGTCCGTCACGGCGTCTGTAACGTCGATGTATCCGGTTACTTGGAAACTAATTACACCAGTAATTGGCTTTGAGTCTTCGCTATTCGGAGCCTCAGTATCGGCGATCTTGTCCGAGAAAACATTTCCGAAATTTGATCAATATTTCGCGATGATATGGAGAACAATTTGACGGCACGATTTTATGGCCCACGGTGTAGTGAGGCCTACCAACGTTAACTTCTGTTAGCGGTTCTGGATGTTCGCGTAAACGATGCTCTAAATAACTATTGTAGGTTATTGCATCACACGGCGTTACGAACGACAGCAGCGTTCTTGCTTTGCCTTGTTATATGGAATTGTAGATCATAACAGCGGATCGTAAACTGACGACTACGAACACCATGCAGTGGCCGTGGGCCCGAAAACTGGATGGAATGGCTGTGTCACTTGATACGGTTTGAACGCAGAACTAATGACGCGAACGTAATGATTATATAGCTCGCGCTGCGGCATCACAGAACACTCCAACGTTTAATCCATATGATGCATGCAACATCCAATAAACAAAATAACAAGCTGGTCTATTACAAGCATCACGATGTCGTGTCGTCAAATTTTACCTGGGTAAAATCGTTTGCGCAATTGAAACACTTGGTATATGCCACGAACAGTCGTTAATAAGCACGTGCAGGCCGGTCGAAGGGGGAAGGGTCGGGCGTAAGTTAACCCTGGCCCTGCAACGTTTGAGGGCCCCGCCGTCGTTCAAGAATATAATGTACACCAGAAAATTCAAAAAAAATTTCTCCAGAAGGGCCCAGTGAGAATGTTTCCACGGGTTCCGCTGTGGCTCTCGACGGGCCTGAGCACGTGTGCACAGTGCGCTTGCTGTATGTTCAGTTCAACTGAACTTCCTGCCTCACCTGGACGCGATAGCCTGCAGTGGTATGTCTGTGTCTTGCACCGCGGGTACATCATGCAGTTGTTCGCAAGCAAGCACGACGGGCAACGGATGGCCGCATAGCGCACTGCCAGCTCTATACAGAATCGTCCGCCAATCGTCCGCCATGTTGATTCTGCAGTTTCTGGTTGCGTCTGCACATACGCACTGATGTTGTCACTCACGGTCAGCCTGCATGACACTCAGATGTGACGCGTGTTCACGTATGGCACTGAATGGCCTATTTTGTGCTGACGTGCCGTTAAGAAACTACTCACTCACTCACTGACGCGTGTACTCGTTTATAAGCTAAATAGTCTCACCGTTGCAATCCGACAGACCAATACGAATTACAGCTACTCGTACAGTCTCTCTCTCTCTGCCGTGGTATTTCAGCAGTCCGTTTAACAGGATTCGGGTCGGTTTGCACATAGGTGTCATTTTAAACCTCATCGAGAGATATTCGAAGACAGACAGCATCGGTTATAGTTGAGAAGTGCTTTGGTGCGTCTGATATACGATAGCGAAGAGGTGGCGACTGTATTATAGCCTATCTGTAAATTATTACCTCTGTCGATGATTGACCGTGCACGGGTACTACATAGGCCTACAGTAAGACGAAGATGAAGTGAATGCATGTTAATGCTGCTAACAGGTGTTGTTCATAGTGTGTGTGAAACTATGCCCAAACTGGCGTAACCATACCGCATAGCATGACAGACAGGCAGACGAACAGACGGACAGCAGTGGCGGTTCTACGTTGCAGCATAAGTGCTGTCTAGCACTTCCGGGTTTTGCTTTTCTGTGCACCTCCGCTTAGCTATACTGAGATCCGCAACAAAAATTGGCGACAGTGAATTATATCACACGACTTGTACTATCCGACGATAGGCACGAAAGCTTGGGTCACACAAGGGGGTGCACAACGCCCGACCCTGCAGTTGTATGGGAATAGAACCGCCATTGGCAGGTAGACACGCATACACACAGATAGACAGACGGAGCGTGCTGTCATGTCAATCAACGCAGCGAGTACCGCCCATACCCGCTGCCTGCCTCTGAAAGCGTTGCCTAGCAACGGCTCTCACACTCCTAGCAGTGGGAGTTCGCGGGTATCAGTGATGACAGCTTGTACTCGATGACCTAGTCTAGACGTTCCAGCCCCTCGCTAACAGTTTGTAAGCAGCGACATTAAAAGGAGTCGTGGGTTAAAAGTGAAAGGGTGGGGGGCAAAGTTGCAATATTCAGAGAAATTTCCAACAAAGGTGATACGTGTGTTAAAATTTCGATTTTGTTCGTAAGTTTTCTCAAAATCGGGAATTTCAGCACCGGATTTGGTATTTCTAGACAAAATTTTCAAACGCAAAAAAATTTCCGACATGCTAAAATTTAAGGGAGATGGCATTGTCTCCCTGTTTCCTTCTTTGCCAGTCTCTCTCCCTTCTTCCCTTCGCCGCTGCAAACTCTACAATTTCAATGTTGACTCTTTGCACAACTTGTACAGCTTGTATAGTTTTTCACAATGTATAGCAAATAAACAATGTACTTCTGCAAACGTTTTTCTCATTAGAACGCATTTTTAACTTTTCCACTAATTAAGTCTGTGTTGCGCAACAAATCGGCAACAAGTCGGGCGTTAGTGGAGCTAGCGCTGATCCTGCACGCATTGCAGACTGGTCACGGACTGTCAGTCAGAGACTGTCTGTAGTTAATTAGTGATCGGATGGATGATTTCGCGGCTGCGGTAACTCGACGCCGGACGTTGAGTCCCGCGGGTATATCACAGGCGCGCAGCACGTCAAGCCACCTGGTGTCCACTTGTTGACTCGCGCCATTCCTTCACGTCGCCTTCTCTTCGCAGTTTCGCTCGCTGCGTTTATTCTCTCATGATCTGTACTAGACATTGCACTGCTGGAGTGAATAAACGAGTAGACAATAAGAACTTATACCACTCCAGACAGTGCGGTATCGTACTTAAACTACGCTCATAGGGCACAGACTACGCCGTCGTTTGCTTTATGACGCACGACTGCAGCTGAAGTGGTGACAGCTGAGTGTGCTGTAGCTATCTCTCTCGCATCTCATGCGCCCGTCTGAATAGGCCGAATTGCTGGTTTTGCATATCCGTTGGCTCGCGAGCTGCAACTTGCAAGCTTTGCGACCCTTACATTTAAGCAGCGTGTCTGTGGCTGTCCGGATTCCTGCCACTGTGTCCGCTGTCTGCCTGCATTGCGGGCCGTATTAATAGCAGGTTGCGAAGTACAGCTGTTGCTTTGCATTACACGCACAGGTTGCGAGCACGTCGCCTACTAGCTTCTCCGTCTGTCAGGCTACGGCTTTTCTAACTTGAAAACAGGCAAAGCGAAACACGTTTCTAATCACAAAACTCTTTTGTTTTACTTTCTACTTTTCAATAAGCATAGTATAGACATACACTCATAATTATAGTAGGCCTACTCGTACATCACACTACACTACAGCTATTGTAACCAGCCGATGCTTCTATTCTAAGCCGTTGCAAACAGTACGAATTAAGCAATGATTGTGATTACAAGTAGCAACAACAACAAGCAAAAGCTGGATTGGACAGAAAGTCAGGGATTTTTAAAATCCCAAATGTTTGGGCCCAGTGTTTGAATTGGGAAAAATTAGCTGGGGTTGAACTTTTCGACTGTCGGAGCCCGACCAAAATTATGATGTAAATCCTATGTATATAGTATATAGCTGACCCTCCCAGAACATAATTTGACAGTGTGTTAGGGGGTTGAGAAAACATTTGGAGAGTTCAACCCCCAGCCCCCGGCAATGTAAACACTGTTTAGGCCCTTTCTTTCTTTTTCGATCTTTTTTCTCTGATTTATATCGCAGCAAAACCAATCTTTTTTCTCTTGGCATTTTAACCACATCGTCCCTTAGCTATGACTTTTCTTTCTTATCCTCCATTTCCTCCATTTTCTTTTTTTGTGCATGTCTATTACTGCAAAACTCTTAAAGTTTAAGCCAAATTCCACTACTCCGACTTGTCGTAAACTTGGTAGACAAGTCGTGAGCATATGACAAGCTGCATGTCAACACAGGCCTGTGTGATGGATGTAGGCCTTCAATTTTTTTGATGACTTGTCATCTTGTCATGAAAGTTAGTGCGGATGTGTAGTAGAATTTCAGTTTATTGCGGAAATGTTGTACACAGTTTGATGAGCAGCAAATCTACGACAAATCGAAGTTCGTGGAGTTTGAACTTTAACGTGCTTGGCGTCCAATCGGCGTGATAAGCGTCACAACATGCAATCTAGAGCAAGCAGATTCTACATGTACATTACTAATTCCAGTTGATGCTAAAACAAACTAAGACGTCGGCAAGCTTTGCACCGCCATGTATGCCGCCGTCCAGATAAGGCCTAGTGTGCAGTGGGCGTTGAAGCCGCCCAACGCGCACGAACCGCGGTCGGCAGCCATGAGTAAACATTTTCCTGAAGTTTTGACTTTCGGTGACCCCGACCTTTAATTTTTCCCACTGAAATTGGCACAGTGGTTATACTCCTGCTTTTGGGAACGTTCCCGTCAATTTGGGTTTTTCCATAGCCCTTTTGTTTTCGAATTAGGAGCCTGGATGAGACAGACGGACAGACAGACGAGCGGGTAACTCGCAAGATCCACAATGCGGTTAATCAAGACGACTGCATAAATAGCAAATAGCAGCGACTGAGTCAAATTATGCGACTAATATGGTCTGCTACCCTGCAATAAGATGGTCAATCGTAGGTTTTAACAATGTCTAATAAGCTACCAAACAACTTTCTTCTATCCATAGCATTTTTTGCAGTAATGAAGTCTAGCGGCGAACGAAAATTTTCCCATGCAAGAAGGCAGCAGCGGCTGTCAAAACGTCAACAACTTTGTTAACAAACAAAAGTTATAATTTGATAAATAGGCCTATTGCATTTCACGACGAATTTAGAGTCTGATATGGCGAATTTCCAGTTTGCTGCTAATTTGGCCACAACGACAATTTTGAAAATCTGTAGATATTGCTTTCTGAATTAGGCTTATTATGAACGGATGCAAGTTAGTGGCGTACTTTTTTATGGACCACGAATATATTATTAAATTTCTGGTAACATTCGCCAAGAAACATATTTACACGGGAAAAGAGGCTTGCGAAGTTGTGCCTGCCGTCTCGAAAGTAAGAAAAATTTTTAGCGGTTTAGCTAAGTACATGTAGATTTACGAAATTTATAGTTTGAATCAGATCAAGCGATTTTAAGCGCAAATAACGTAGCTCTTCAAAAATGTACACAATAAAATGCAATAATACACCCACCTGGCTTCTCACATTTGTAGCAGGGATGTGCACGAGACCTTCTAAACCGAGATCGAGACGAGACCCGAGACCCATGTCTCCGAGACCGAGACCGAGACGTTCAAAATTTTGTCCGAGACGAGACCGAAACGAGACGTTGCAGCTTCCGAGACGCTGGCCGAGACCTTAAAGCTCCCGAGACTCTCGTGAGTCTCGGGAGCTTTAACGTCTTGCCGAGACGTTTTCCGTGACGTATGATGAAACGCATTGACAATGAAAAAAGTTATATGGATTAATTAACTCGCACCATAGTAAGCTCTTTCTATTTGTGGTATTGTGGGTTTTTGCACTTTATTTTGACAATTATCACTGAATAATTAACCGCTTGTACCATAAGACAAGACAGCCGCGTCAAGTCTGTTAAAACTGACGATTTTCGAGGAATCGCAATTAGCTCGGTTATCTCTTAAAGTTTTCGAGCACTGCATATTAGACAGATTCGGCTGCTTTCTTAATACTACTGGCAATCAGTTCGGTTTCAAAAAAGGCCTGGGTTGTACCGACGCTATTTACACCGTACGAAAGACAGTAGAACGTTTCATTAATGGTGGTAGCACGGTAAATCTATGCGCCCTAGACTTGACCAAGGCC
>Ga0209367_1013720_pt1 | contig 10391 bp, 4 predicted proteins | sample WorMetLIZISLAND2_FD_187412 | JGI IMG/M metagenome (GOLD analysis project Ga0209367, IMG submission 187412) | Marine gutless worms symbiont microbial communities from Max Planck institute for Marine Microbiology, Germany - Olavius geniculatus... ...
ATTTTCGGGCACGTTGTAACCCACAGTCCTAGCGCTCTCACTTTTTTAGCAAAAAAACATTTTTGACATTTTAAAGTTAATACAGCTACATCAATAAGTGGCCCAGAACAATACAATGATATGTAACATTTTTGTACTTTTAGACATTTTACACAGCTATTTAAACTTGCAGGCAGTTTTATCGAAAACAAGAGTAAAATAAAAAAATAAACTTTAAAAAGTAGTAGCATGTTTAAAAAAAATAATAAACCTAATCTTGTAATTTAGAACACTTTTATGTTAACATCAATGAGGTTTGTTTAAGTCAGTACAGTTGTATGTGACTTATGTGTGCAAGATTAGCGTGATGTGTGTTTAGTTTACTTATTTTACGCCATTTTTTGTTCTTACCAAAAATCTACTTTTTACTGAAAGTGATGCATCCGTTTCCATGGAATCATCTGTGTCTTAGATTAGTCTGTGGATTAGATAGTCGTGAAAAGCAAATAATTCAACCAACAAACTTGTCTGGCTTTGTATATGAACAACACAAGGCATGTTGTACGCGTGTTATTTGTTATATATTATGACGTGTATCGTGTTGTCTGAGGTGCATTTTAATTTTTTTTTGGTTATATAGTACTTTAGTTATTCACTGACACTGAATTCCTGTAGGTTGCAATGTCATATTTTTCACACTTTGATAGAGGTTGCATAACTTATAGAACAAGTTTAAAATGACTGCTGCATAAACTGCATTGACATTTTGTGTTGTGTTGCATTTATTGCAGTGAGCAGTGTTGATGTATTTTTTATTCAGATTTTAAGATAACTTTTGCATTACATATGATTTAATTATTTTGTTACTATACGGTTGTCAATAATTCCTGATTGTTATATTTGAAACATTGATAGACTGGAGATCTAACAGTTTTAGTGGTGCAAGACTTCACAGTATTATTCTAGTGTCATTCGCTGCAGTATTATTGTTACATTTTATTAGATTTTTTTATAGTTTATCAAATTAGTCTACAAATTAATGTCAACTGCACAAACTACATTGCCGTTTTATGATGACATTTTGTGTTGTATACAAAAAAATGTACGAGGGTCGATCCATAAATGAGTTACAAAATGGCACCATTCCATTAATTCTTAAACTACGAAAAATCCAAAATATTCGTTTTGTGGGAATTTAATTCTAAGTACTAGATGTAAGTTTTGTTAAGATAACGTCATTGTAACGTCATTTATCAACATTAAATAAGACGATGTTGCCACTGAAATTGTCAGTCCGGTAACAAACGAAATGCTTGTTTTGTGGGCAAAAGTACTTTATATAACTCCGATTCATTTTGAAATGTATCCAGTTAATGGCGACAAGTGTCTTACAACGTGAACAGTACACTTTTGATGTAAAAAAATGATAGATAAGCAGAAATTTGCATAAAATGCGAAGGTGCAATCAGTCGTTTGTTAGTGGCTCGGACAGCAGCCAGCATTGTTTTTTGCATCGGGCACAAAAATGCTTGTTAACAAAAGGGACAGATGTTTAAACAAACTTGGATGATATGTTAAAAAATAAAGCATTAACTGTTTTGCATTTGAAAAAATGACATTAACTTTTTGAATTTGTTTATTTTTTCTTGCTCCTATGCTGATTATCACTTGTAAGTTTGATTTATTACTGGTGGGAAAAATAATGCACAAACACTGTGTCCTGTTTGCCAATAACGTCACAATAATGACGTCATCATCCCAAAAATTTCCGCTTATGTTCAGAATTAAGTTCCCTACAGAACGGTTATTTAGGATTTTTTCTATTTTAAAAAATTACAAAATAACATTATTTTGAAACTTATTTATGGAACGACCCTTGTACTTGTGTTATATTCATTGCAGTAATGTGTTACATTTTAGTTTTTTTGCTATTACGGCAATACAGCATAATAATTAATATACTGTGAAGGCAAAACACTAGTATGTTTTTATATTTATAAACTTTAATACACATTGTTGGAAGGTTCATGCATAATTCAACATTTAACTATGTATGTTTGTGGACAATAAGTGTTTTGACATATACGTGATTTTATGTAACCATATTTTTGTGTTTAATATAACAGGTAAATTTGCTAGATTTCTTTAAGCAAAATAATGTTATGTTAAATGTTATGCAATTTTTTTTCACATAACTCTGGTTTTTTGTATTAATCTAATGTCAGATGCATACATCTATACTGTGTTCCAATAAAAAGTGAACCCCTAAAATGTCATTAATAACTGTGTTAAATTAAAACTTCCATTAATGAAAGTTAATGTCTGGCATTTTGCTATTAATTTTGAAGAAGTACACAAAATTTCACTTAAAAGTATAAACCATAAAGAAAGAAATTTCAAATTTTGAAGAAATGTCATTTTTAAATATCAGTATAAACAGCACTTTACGGATGCCTGCTACTGATGTCATTTATTGGCAAGTCACTAAATATGTCTAAATAATAATAAATGATGGTTAGCAAAGAAGCTGACATTGTAATTCAAGATCTGCACCCAAAAATGTTATGGAGATCAAAGTTAAAAAAAATTGCCACTAAATTTCTGAACAGAAAATGGTCTCCATCATGTTTGCATAAGTTGCTGAAAAATTATCATCAAATTAGTACTTTGAATTGAAAACCAGAAGTGATAAAACATGGATTGCTCAGAAGGCTGATTAAGCCGAGGAACTGGCATTAAGCTGAGTGAATGCCTTGGCATTCACTAAAATTTGTCAGTTTTAAGAGATGGGAAAATTCGAATATGTCTGCATACAAGATTTAAACTGCTGTGTGGTAAACTTCAAATTTTTAGTGATAAATTTTACACGTTAATAAAACTGACATTTTTGTGTGTTTTATAAAACTGACAAGCGATTTTTGTTGCCTTGATTTACAGTTATTATGTTTAAAATTTCAGACAAAAGTGATAAATTTTTATAAGTTATAGCTATTTGTTTAGCGGTCCGATTTTTATTTGGACACAGAGTACTATTGTAAAATAATGTTTTTTTTATAATGGCACCTGAAAACAACTTTAGTATCACGTACAATTTATTCTAATTACTTATACTTTTGTTGCTTTTTTGAACTACGCAAAATGTGACATAACATTGTCTTTCTTTGGGCCACTTAATTATAAAATTAGTAGCATTATGCTATTAAGGATTACTATTCACATTAGGTAAAAAGAAAAAATGTAACTAAATTTACCATTATTTTATTATTACCTGGAACTACAACTGCACAAAGCAAGACCACAGTATTGCTACACATGGTCGTCAGATCTCAACACAAATACGTGCACACAGTAAATTATTCTAGAACTGTCTCTTAGGTTTTTGCGTTTTAGCAAACTACACACATCTTCATACTGGCAATGACATTTAATTTCAGCTACAAGTCACAACGTAAAATTGAGTTGTTTTCTAAAATTTCAATTTTTTTTTGTAAATAAACATTTAATGCAACACCAAGCACCTCAACAATCTTGCTCAGTTTTCTAGCGTTAATGGTGATATTTGTTGCTGTACGTAGCAATTTAATTAACCAATTGGTAGCTCTCTAAACACTAGTGTACTTTCAGCTTGAGAAAGGAAACATGATATCAGTCATGCTCTAAAAAACAAGCTAATGCAAAAAAAACAGATGGTTGCAAATTTATCATGTCTATCCTGTCTGTATATTGCAAGTTATTTTATACAATGCAAATTAACGTTCAATTTCAGACAACAAATCACAGGGTACTTTTGAACATTTTGAGTTCATTTAGGACCGACTTTAGAAACAGCTTACAATGTGCCAAAACAAAAAAATAGGCATTATAAACTGACAACTGGTTGAGTCATCAAGTTTTACTAATAAACATTAAAAATAAAACACAAAAAACACAAAAACTTATTGATGGAATATGTTAGAATCACCATTATGAATGCACAGTGTTTACCAATGACGATGAACTTGTTCAGCCGACTTGCATACTAATCAGTTGTCACAAGTAATAAAAAACAGCACACTGAGTCTACAGAAATAGAAATACACAATGTTTGCAATAACATCAGTCCAGAAACATGTAACACAAAAAAAATGATCAACGCAAGAAATCCCACATTTAGTGGACTCCATATTGTGGCACAATCATCATGAACAACAGAAAATGTATCTAATTGTCAATTCTAATTTTGCACAATTTTAACAATAATGATCATGTTCAGTTGACACTACTTCGTGCTATTTCAAATATCTGCATGCAGACTTTCACAAACATAACGAATAAGACAAAACAAAACAGAATTGTCGAAATATGCAGTGTTGGTATTCTTTTCAAACTGCAAATCACATGACCAGAATAAGAAAAATGCATCAAACACTGAAATGAAGACAACAATATGACTCTAAATGCAGCTTACGCAAATCAACAAATTACAGTTGTCAGCACAATGATCAACTTAATGTGCTATAAACAGTCAACATCACAGAAATGCTACAGGTTGGTAGAAAGAGAACGCAGTTACGTTGTGGCATAAAAGACAAATTTTGCATCCTGATAATTCCGATTTTAAAAAAAATAAAAGCAAAACAAAAATTATCAGCAGCCATTTCACTCACAACACAGTAAGATGCCATCCTAAACGCAGTCACATACACACATTTATTTATGTCAGTTTATTTCTTTCTGTGCCTATCTGTCTGTAGACACAGCAGATCAAGTAGGTAAGTTCAGGTGTGATGTTCCAGGCAATACTGTTCACTGCAGCCGACAGTCAACCATTTGCTTGTTTACCGCATTTTCACTTGTGCAAACAACAAAAACAACATATCCTCAATATAAGATAAACCTAAAGATGCGTAACAGAACTCAACGGTGCATAGTTCTTTCAGTCTAAGAAAAACTCTTGACAGTGAAGCAGCTGATAGAACAGTATTAGCTCATCAATACGATTTTTATTCAAAATCCGATCGAGCCAAACATACGGACACACGATACTACTACTGCGACTACTACTACTACCACAAGATACTACTACAAGACACTACTACAACATGCTGCTAAAAAAGAAATTGCCTTAGAAAATATTTTGTTAAAGGGGAGAAAATATTTTTTATTAAGGGAATTAGAAAAATGTTTAGTCTTATAGAAAAGAAAAATGTTTCCCTATAAGGAAAAAAATGTTCTGCTCCTATAAAAAAGAAAAATGTTTTACTAAAAAGAAAGAAAATATTTTACTTAAAGGTAAACAGAAAAAAATGTTTAGTTCTATAGAAAAGAAAATATTTTTTATAGGGAAGAAAATTGTTCTATTCCTATAGACTAGAAAATATTTTTCTTATAGGGAAAGAAAATATTTCACTCAAAGAATGGAAGAAAAATATTTAATCTTATGGGAAAAATATTCTACTTATAAGAAAAACAATATTTTACTTAAAGGGTAAAAAAATTTTTTAGTTTTATAGGAAAGAAAATATTTTTGTTAAAAGGAGGAAAATATTTTTGTAAAGGGAAAAAAAATTTTAGTATTATAAAAAAAATTTATTATAAGAGAAGAAAAATTTGCCGCAAATTTCCCTTTGGACGGTCAACACCAATTGAAACTGTCTCCACAGTGCTGATTAACTTTGGTTCGGGTTTCCGTAGTACCTACTATTTCCAGTACTACAGCATACCCATCATAGAACGGAGATACGTCTGTTAAGCAGACGCCAGACAACCGTTCCGTTCCAGTCCGGTCGATCAGACTGCCAAAAATTTTCCGAACATGCTTTATATACCCCTAGCTCGAAAGAGTGGTCTGCACCAAACAAGTTTCTCCTATGTTTTGGTATTATGGGCGTAGGCTACTCTTTACCTCTATTTAAAAATGCTTGATCGATCTAAGAGCCTGGCAAAACGAGATTTATGTATTAATTGAAAGACGCGAAATTATTTGTTCTAAGGACACATATAAGACTTTAGTAGAAATTAAAAACTTTAATACATACTTTATATCTAAAGAGAATTCTTTATTTAATATCTGGTAACACCTTGTTTTGGCGTTGTTTTGGATTATCAAATATCCGACACCTGTTTTTCGACGTTCAATCGCTGAAAATATAATAATGCTGAAAAAATGCGGACGACGTCATTCGATGGCTAAATGTCCGCACTTTCTTGGTTATGGAAAGGTTTTTTCCGAAAAAATGGCTAAGTGATATTTTTATGGGTGTTTTTGAACTGCTATCTTCGGCGCAAAATCAATATGGCGGCTCATCTTGATTTCAACAAGGTGGCCGAGCTAAACTGTGTACAATGTAACTTCTTATTATAAACTTAAATGTTGTTTACTTTTTCATACATCCGGTACGCAGTTTGTACAAAAGCGTTATTAAAGATACGCTACGGGATATTTCGATATTCTGACTCAGCGAAAAGTGAATATTTAACGGTATTTATGGTTAGTAGAGTTTTTGTTACGATTTAATAGACAAAGTGTGCTAACTGGGGTTGCTAGGTACCGAAATTTATTTATAGTACTGCCGGTAGTAAGTAAGCGCTTTTAAACGGTGTTAGCCCGTAACAGATAAAAATCTGTTACAAGTACTATGCATAATATTTAGCATATTTTGCAGTACTGTCAAAGAGGCAGATAATAAAATAACATCATCAGCATATAAAATGCAACTAACTAACGAACGATTTACATAACAACCGAAATCATAGTTTATTATGTTAAAAATAAAAATACTCATAAACACTGTAAATAAATTTGGTGACAAAACACTACCTTGACGCACTCCACTATGCACAGGAAACCAGTTTGATAAACACCCATTCCACTTCACTGTGACAAACATTTTACTGTACCAATCAGCAAGCAAGACAACAATGCATAAAGGGACTCCAGCTTCAAGCAATGATACAAATAACTTGTAGTGATTCACCTTATCAAATGATTTTTTATGTTTAATGTAGCCACAAACACATTACTACCACGATGTGTTTATCAATAACGATAAACTTGTTCAGCCGACTTGCATATTAATCAGTTGTCACAAGTAATAAAAACAGCAAACTGAGTCTACAAAAATAGAAATGCACAATGTTTGCAATAACATCAGTCCAGAAACATGTAACACAAAAAAATGATCAACGCAAGAAATCTCACATTTAGTGGACTCCATATTGTGGCACAATCATCATGAACAACAAAAATGTATCTAATCGCCAATCCTAAATCTGCACAATGTTAACAATAATGATCATGCTCAGTTGACACTACTTCGTGCTATTTCAAATATCTGCATGCAGACTTTCACAAACATGACAAATAAGACAAAACAAAAAAGTATTGTCGGATATGTAGTGTTGGTATTCTTTGCAAACTGCAAATCACATGACCAGAATAAGAAAAATTTATCAAACACTAAAATGAAAACAACAATATGATTTTAAATGCAGCTTACACAAATCAACAAATTACAATTGTCAGTACAATGATCAACTTGCTAAGTCGATTCTAACTATAAATTTTAGTTTTGTTTACTCAATTACTACCACTCATAAATTTAAAGTTTTTGTACCTAAATTTTTAAAGGCACAGAAAAAATGTTGTACTGTGTGGTTCATTAGTGTCAAACAAGTCTAACTCTTGCTGCAGTGTAGACTGGGCTTTGTCTGGTTCATTACCACATCGGGCTGATAAACTCACTGCACTTCTTTTTCTTGCTGCCATAAAAGTTTCTTGTAAAGTGGTGAATGCTGAGGAATTTCATTATATTGTGAAATGCAAGACGTGTTACTACACATGTGCAGCCTTTAACGGGACAAGGTCGTGCCTTTTGGAAATCCTTGTATTTTGGATGCCTGATTGTATGATTACTGTGTGAGTGTATTTTACGCAACCGATAACATTTTACAGCATTACGCGCATCATCGGCCGTCCACTTATGACATTCCCGCAAATGACGATGAAGGTGAACAACACGGGCATCAGTCTTCCACTGGGCAAAGCTTGCATAGTCTGCAAGATGCAGTATGCACTTGATGAGCAGTACATCAAAACATATAATTGAAATTTTAAATGTGTTTGTAGTAAGAAGCCAAGTCTGTGCTGCAGCAGCATCATGGGTGGGAGGCAGCTGCCAGTGATGCCACCAAAAGTGATGTGTGTCTGAGCCATCGTGAAATCCGCCAGTGTCCGTTTGTGGTTTATTGTCATTGCTGGATAATTCTTGTTTGCCAGATGATGCTGTGATTTCTATTCCGAAAGAAACATTAATTTTCATAATAAATTTAGGTATCAGTATACCTTTAGTTTTGTATTAGTTGTTTTTAACATATACTTGTAGGAGTTTTATATCTTCATTCTCTGAACATGTTTGACTACAGATTTTGTAACGTTTCCTCCCTTTATCATTCTGCCAGACTGCTAATTTGTGACCTTTAGGTGTAGTGATCTGCGCAGGTAGCTAAGGTGATCTTTATGTTGCTTTCATCATGGTCTCTGCCAATTATTTTGTATTATTCACAAAATGTATGAGTAAAGAACCGAGATGAAGCTGCTAGTGGTTTGTTGAATGGTAACACAGGTGACATAGAATGTAGCGATGAGGATGATGCAGGACCAGTGGATGATGCAGAAATGCATAATGCAGCAGGATTGAGGTCTGTAGAAAATGATGCTAATTACTTGACTAGTTGTAGTAATACAAGCATTACAATTGTGAGCACCACAGATGCAGATGCTAACAGCGACATGGAATGTAGCAATGATCATGTAGAAGCAAAGAACGTAAAACAATGGCTTGATAAAAATGTAAACAAGTTTAAGATAAAAAAAATGTTAAAGCGTTCTATGAGTGGATGACGTCTGCAGATGGTAATAGAAAGCATGTGAAGTAAGCAACACAACATGCTTCACAGAAGGCTAAGCTGATAACATCAACTGAACAAAACAACATACGTTATGGGATCGATCAGTGCTCGATGTGTTTAATAAGTATGCTACTGAAAAGCAGTATTTGCCAGCAACCAAGAAAGCTTATTTAAACAGCCTAAAACATTTTTGTGATTTTTCTATCTCTGAGAATAAGACCGATGATAAGCTGATATCTAAGACGAAAGACTGGGTGAGTTTCTGGATTGCTTCTTACCAAAAAAGTGTAACAAAAATCAGCAGCAGAAAATAAATAAAAATTTAGAAAAACTCGTAACTTTTAAACAGTTGGCACAGTTTGAGAAAAGTGAACAAGTGTTGTCAGCCGTCAAGCTAATTGGCAGAATCGGCAATGGACCGCTTACAGTGGTGTAGAGCAAGTCTGTCAATGTACGTGATTTCCTCTTGACTGAAATAGCATTTGCAAATGCAAATAAATTAGGCGTATTGGCCAACATGACTGTGAAGGAGTTCAAGGATGCACGTGAGGTAAACAGTCAGTATGTTTTGTCCATTGCAGAACATACGACATCAGTAACATAAAGCTTAGCAAAAGTCGTTCTATCGCCAACGCTTCATCACTACATCTCAGTGTACTGTTAAGACACACAAGCACAATTTCTGTCTGACCAAAACAGTTCAGATAAATTGTTTCTTAGTTGGCTAGGTACAGGTATGACCAGTGGACAAATAACAAAGTCAGGGCATGAAATAAAGCAGGTCTGGGGGAGGACATCACACTTAATATTGTTCGAAAAACTGCAGTGTCATCACGTCCAAAACTGATAGCGAGCTTAGCAGACTTGATGTGCTACAAACAGTCAACATCACAGAAATGCTACAGGTTGGTAGAAAGAGGACGCAGTTACGTTGTGGCATCAAAGACATTCACTGAGACATTAGCAGCAACAGTGCCTGAGATTAACAAATTGGTACTGATATGAATACAGTAGTTGGATCTACAACAGCAGAACACAGCATCTACGACGAGACATCATTGTTCGTACTTTGCAAGTTGTTTTACTTCGAAATTGGTTAAAGCCTTATATCTGTGCAAGTGTGCATGTCGTTAAAACGAAAATTAAGGACAACGAAGTACTGTCAAGTATTGGCAGCAGAAAAGTCTACTATCGTATGCGTAGTGAAATTCGCCGAATGCATGGAAAATATGAGACAACAACACTAAGCTTACCTGTTAAATGCAATACAACAGCTGAACGATTAGCCAGAATGTTCAGTCATTAGAAAAAATCAAATATGTGACAAGAATGTAATGGTGAATAAAAACAGTGATTCCGAATGTGTCGCTCCATTTACCACAAATCATGTGTTTGCCCCAGAGGATGTTGTTGAAATTATGTGACAAAGTTATTGCTCGTGGTCCCATTTCAAACATTCGCATTTATGATGAGTTAAATAAAGCATTTGCGGGTCGAAAATTGATGAAAAAGTTCAGTGCATT
>Ga0209367_1013721_pt1 | contig 10390 bp, 6 predicted proteins | sample WorMetLIZISLAND2_FD_187412 | JGI IMG/M metagenome (GOLD analysis project Ga0209367, IMG submission 187412) | Marine gutless worms symbiont microbial communities from Max Planck institute for Marine Microbiology, Germany - Olavius geniculatus... ...
ATCTTCATCTGTTTCGCAGATATTCGCCACCGAACTTCGAAGTCGTCTGAAATCGGGCTAAATTTTACATGTTTTTGGCCCCTGAAATTTTTTTGGGGTGTGCCCCGCAAAATTTTGGACTGGCATTATAAAATTGGGCCTAGTATTGACTATCGTGCAAAATTTCACACCGGTCGGCCCACGCATCTCGGAGATCTCACGTTGAAAATAAAATAAATAAACTAGAAATTTGGGGCAAAGCCCAACGCGAGTCCGCCCGGCGCCCTAAGTCCGACTAGGGGGAAATTAGGGGGGGGGTAAAATTTTCCCGGCATCAGTCACGTGGCCCGAACTCAAATGCATTGGCATACGCCGAACGCGCATTGTCGACTTATGGTAGGTCAACATGAGCGCTTGTAACTTTGTTCGTGGTGGACGGAATTTCTCAAAATTTTTTTGTTCAACGCCAAACGGATCGTTCTCATCAACGCCATTTAGATTTTGTCGCTACCTTCATCGGTTCCAGAGATATTCGCGGTCAAACTCGAAAGTTGTCGTATAATGTACTAAATTTTGCACGTTTTTTGCCCTCCCAAATTTTAAGGAGGGTGGTTCCCCCAAAAGTTGTACCTGCGTTAACACCCCAACCTAGAGCCGTGTCAAGTGCCAAAGTTTCGTCGGGCTACACCCCCTAACTCTGAAGTTATAAGCGTTCCTTTATTCCATTTTAAGTCAATTTTTGACCCCCCTCTGAAAAAAATTGCAAGGGGGGCCTCCATCCCCGGTGGATGGTGCACTAATAAGACTTGATTCTCTAGCGCGTGTAAAAATTTGGGGGCGCAGCACCCCCTAGGGGCCGAAATATGTTCTTCCGAAAAATGCGCTTCAGGTGGGTACGATTTCACATCGAGATCTCCAAGGTTATTGGACCAAACTTCACCGGACTTGTTTCGCCTAACGCAGGAGGAATCATGGTAAATGGAATAAAAATCCAATTTTGAATATCTTCATCTGTTTCGCAGATATTCGCCACCGAACTTCGAAGTCGTCTGAAATCGGGCTAAATTTTACATGTTTTTGGCCCCTGAAATTTTTTTGGGGTGTGCCCCGCAAAATTTTGGACCAGCATTATAAAATCGGGCCTAGTATTGAGCACCATGCAAAATTTTACGCCGGTCAGCACACGCATCTCGAAGATCTCACGTTGAAATAAATAAAAACCATCACGGGTAAAACTTGAGTCCGCTGCGCGAGCTATCACTTCCGGGCGGACTAATAAATGTCTAAATGTGTCAAATATTGCTATAATAAGGTGTTCATATACTATTAAATACAAAAAATCCAACAGTGTACATATCACACAGCAACGGTTGCTACGGAGTGAGATTCTCCATAGCAATGGGCTATTCAGCAGAGATAAAAGCACAAGACCTCAACCAAACCTTAATTACCATATGAAGCAAAATTAGTGGTTATAGTTTTGCCTAGCAACCGTTACTATAGACAGTGTGGCAACTTAGTAACAAAGTTTTCATGTCACAATGTCAGCCGTTACTATCAACTATCAACATCGATCACCATGATCAATCTTGAACTGCCAAAAAAAGGAGTTTAGTATTTTTGTGATTTTTGCGATTTCAGGTTGTCCTGGTCTATCTGTACCCATTTCGTCGCAATACTCTTAAAGTGTGTGCCACCACCAAAAATCACAAAAATACTAAACTCCCTATATTGGCGGTTCAAGATCGATCAAGATCATCAATGTTGATGGTTGATAGTAACGACTGACATTATGTCATAAAAACTTTGTTACTAGGTTATACCATGGCATTCACAGTAACGGTTGCTAGGCAAAACTATAACCTCTGATCTTACTTTATATGGTAACTAAGGTTTAGTTGAGGTTTCATGCTTATATCTCTGCTGAATAGACCGTTGCACTCCATAGCAACCGTTGCTATGTGATAAATACATCGTTGGATTCCTTGTACTTAATAGCATATGAACAGTTTATTATAGCCATAATATTTGACACATTTAGACATTTATTATCTTTGTTAAAGGCAGACTAAACTTGTAGCTAAAGACTTTTGGTTGTCATAGCAACAAACGGCAACAAATCATGCTTTGTCAATATAACATTAAATTGAAGTAAAAATGTAAATAAAATTAAGTCATTTTGATACGACGTTTTCTAGGACATCATTTTCAAGACGTTTTGCACTGTCCTGAACATTTTTTTAACATTTTAGCTCAATCAAGTTCGTAATGAGCGATATTATGTGATGAAAACTTTGTTACTAGGTTACCACGGTGTCCACAGTAACGGTTACTAAGCAAAACTATAACCACTGATCTTACTTCATATGGTAACTAAGGTTTGGTTGAGGTCTGATGCTTATATCTTTGCTGAATAGGCCGTTGCTATGGAAAATCTCACTCCACAGCAACCGTTGCTGTGTGATAAATACACCGTTGAATTTCTTGAACTTGATAACATATGAACTGTTTATTAAAGCCATATGTGACACATTTAGACATTTATTATCCCTGTATCCCAAATTTTTTTTCCTGTAAACATATTTTTTCAAAAGTTCAGCCCCGAAAGTACAATAAAATATGCATGGGGTTTAATCCCAGAGGGGTGCATGGTAACCCCTGTCAGCTCCCCGACTACCGAGTGACGCAAAAAAATGTCCTGAACATTTGCATGCGTTATTCAGCCGAGCGCTCAAAATGAATAAGCACAAAATCATTTATGTAATGACCAAACATCAACAAATATGTGTAGGAATTTTTGTTTAAAAGAGTGTCACATGCCACAAAGCAATTTTTGCAAGTGGTTTATCATTTGCGTTGCCGCTTGTATCCAAGCTATACCAAAACATCATGGTAGGCCAAATCATCAGTAACTAATCAGCAGAAAAATTGCTGAATAGATCCTCTATTCTCTTTTGCCACTGCTGCTAGACGCTTTTCCACAACTATATGGTTTTTGTGATTCTGGCTCTCTGACGACGACATCATGCCATTTGTCTGTGATAACATTCTGAAAATCTTTGACTTTGCAAATGGTTCACGTCTTCCTTCACAAAAAGTTATTGCAATTATTCCAAACTGTGTAATGTAGTCGATTTAAATCTGTTGAATGCGGTGTTCCTTTCAGTGAGCTGACGAAATCAGGGGTGTTGGGTCAAAGGAAATTTTGAGTTGCTTTGATGCGATGTGATGGAACGCTGTCCTTACATAATTGGATTTTTAACTCTCTTTGGGTCACTAAGCAGCATTCAGTGGTATCATAAGTGAGGTCATTGAAATTTACAAGCAAGAATACACAACTGTTTTAAAAATGTACAAAAGTAAATTTATCTCCATAAAGTATACCCGCCATTATAGTTACGCAAAGTTCAGGACGTTTTTTTGCGCCACCCGGTATAGTTCTTAACGAACTGACAAAATGGCAAGGAGTAGGCATAATGCATTGCAGTAGGCACTGTGTAACGAACAGGCCAAGCCTATTGGTCATTGGCTGCTCGTAGGCCACCGACGCCGTCAGATGGTGCCTACTGTAATGCATTACTGCCTGCTCATTGGTCAGTTCGTCAAAAACTAAACCATGTCAGTTCAGTTCAGTTAATTACATGTACATGTATGTCGCTCTGTACGCGCCTTAAATCAGCACCTGCCAGATGATGATGACACAGTTAGGCCGACTGAATACTAAAATTTAACAAATGCCAAAACTACATTTAAATGTCCTTACAGAAAATGATACAATATGGACAGGATAAGAAATGACTATATTCCATAAAAATTTTTAAGCTGGCGTAAATGATAATTTTCTTGCTTGTGCATAGGCTACAATCCGAGGCCTAATTAAAACTAAATTTTCACATGAATCCGTTGCAATCGACGCAGTTATATGAAAGAAAAAAGCTGCTTTTTTACTGAAACACTGTGTATAAATAGAAGTATGACTTTAGTAGTCATTATCGACACGATTACACTATAATAACAAAATCATACAACTCTAGGAACGACACAAAACGTGTTTATCTTGGATGATTCAGCATGCACGCCCATAACTTTCTTGTTAGTGGACACCAAGTTCACCAAATTTATTTTGCCCAAAGCACGAGTGGCTGCAGTTGATCACTGGCTTTTCCAATTTTTGACTGACCATTAAGGTCCAGTCTTTGGTATGATGCGTCATCTGTAAGGCGTGCTTTGTGGCTAAACTGAAGACTAGGTCTTATCGGAAAACTTATAAGGGCCTATATGAGTAAGATAATTAGCCCAGTGTGATGGCACTTTGCATGCAAAAAAAACATTTTCAAATTTGGATTTGAACAAAGGTTCGGTAGCCTTTCAGTTAACACGAACTTGGATGACCTTGAAAAATGCCAATCGAGCGATATAGTGGCTTAACAGTCGTAGAGGGTCGGCGATGCTATCGTTGGATGTTGCGAAGATGACTTCTATAGGCTGTCAATAGTAACACATAACTTTCTCTCTGCAGCAGTTTGGCCACAATTTTGAATGTAAAGTTGCTGCCTGCAGCCAATCTCCCACGTGAGCCGAATTAGGCCTACCTTATCGTATCCTACCGCTGATTGTACCGTTCGATATAGCATCCTCACCATAGCGTCTAAGGGACTGCAGTCACTCTGGCAAATCGCTTTCTTTCCACTACTAAAAGTCTGATGCTGGCCTTCAGATTTGGGTATAGATGGTATGGTCGGTGCACCCTAGTCACAGCTAGGCTTTTTGTTGATATCTCGATCTGTTCCAGTTATCCGTGGTCAAAGCCTAAAGTGGTCCGAAACTGTGCTGAATTTCGCATGACCTGTTTTGGCGTCAAAAAATTCTAAGGTACTGTTCCCAAAATTGTGGAAGCCAGCTCCCCAACATTTTTTGATCCACTAACTAAAGTTATAGGTGCGCATGCTGACCCACTTAAAACCAACACTGCGTGTTTTGTGAACCCGGTAAACCTACATTAATGCAATGGCGTTCGTGCCACGTGACGCTAAGTATTAAGACGGAGATTAAGACCCCTAAATTTTCCCACAGTTGGACTTACGGTCCCATGCGGTCTCACATTCGGCTCCGCCCCAAATTTCTAGATAAGCTTTTCAGAAGTTATAGCCTAATTCTTAATCTGACAACGACGCTACCTGCCAAAATTCTTCCAATAGGCCTACAATTCACGAATATTTCTTCAGGTTTTCGTAGTCGAACGCTGTTGCAGTCAGTAGCCGATACTTTCTAGGAGCTCGGCGTGGCAAAACCTTAACTTTGCCGTCTGAATGTTGACGACATCACTCAGGTCATAATAATATGCACTTCCGGCATGGGCGCCATATTTCTACTTCCGGTTGTTGGTTGTCTTTGAAATCACTGTGACAAAGTTTGCTTTATAAACGTTGACGTTCAAGCGTCGAAGCGGATGCCTGTGCCCACACACTGCAACAAATTGCGTAAACCAGACGTGTTTTGCGAAGTATAAAATTTGCTTGACCTGATGCCCCATCTGCGGAAGGGCAGAGTACCCAGACTCTTTCCCAAGTCTCCCCATATCCCACCCCTCAACTTCAAGTGTCCCCGTTACATCCAAATCCTGGCTACGCCACTGCACCTATTGCCTCATGCTCCGTCACATCCCTGGAACTCTTCCTGAAGCAACTGAACACAACCCAGTGCCCCAAAGGCCGATCATTGGGTGGTTGCATCATTGCAAGTCCGGATGGCGTTTTAGAAGAAATCGAGGCCCAAACACCACAGCAGTCCATTGCGGAGGTGTCTCAGCATCTGTGCAGCAGCACAATCGCCCTTTAAATGAGCGCCGAAGTATCAGGCGACAGATACGTCATTAGGCCTACTTACGAAAACATAAGTGTATGTAGGAAACAAACTGTTACAAAACTAGGGCATATTTATTTTTTGGCTGCGAAGGTATATGTTCTGCAGTTTTTTTTCTGCAGTAGGACCCGTTACTGCTGAGTCTGGCAAACTGGCTATATAAGCTGTTGTTGTGACAACATAACGATGACTGCCCATTGCGATTTCATGTTGTTCGCCTATGATCTGCTATTGACAAGTTTTTGTCTCTCGTGTCAGAAATTTTGTCCTTTTAATTTGCCGTTTCTATAGGCTACAATAGCCAGCCAGTGCGTGATGCCATTGCAGCTCTGATGAGCATTGTAGGCCTACGGTGACTGTCATAGGCCTATACGTCTTGTAATTACACTGTAATTATTATGTCGCTGCAAGCTTTGATTGGCCATTTGTTTCGTTTTAGTAAGCAAATAATGAACACAGATTTAGCGTGGTGTGCATGCCGTGCTATGGTGCAGTCGTTTGCTGTTCGGGGTCGGACTACAGGAGTGATGACTGCTGGTCGATTGACCGTGATTTCCGGTCGTATAGGCTAGGCCTACTACCATGTAAAGCTGGCTAATAAGTCGTGCGACTGGGAGTCTGGACAAACTGTAGAATACATGCACAGTGAGCAACGTCACACCACATGCAAAATTTGGTAGTGACGAGAAAAGGTGTTTTGTCATAGCTTATCACGTCCGACGGATTACTAAGCAAAGTATCTTGTGTTTTGGAGCTCAGTATAAAGCATAACAGTAAAAGACTTACAGTGGATGGTGATGTGATGTTGGCCTAGCGCTAGCCTAATTAGTTGACAAGCTGGAGTTGACAAAGCTGCTGAAGCTAGTAACTTTAAAGTAAGAAAGCAAAAGGAATTTTGGTGTAGATGTGCAGTATATGAAATTCAACTTTTATTGGAGTTCCCGTTGGTGTTACATGTTAGCCCTTGTTGGGGTTGAACAAAGGTGGGGCCTAACGTGGTATATACAATTAGGCTACTACCACAGTGTAGTAGTGTTTATCGATACTGCTAAGCAGAGGTTTTGAGTTGGGTAGGTTGTCTGTCCAGTCCAGAGCCGGCCAGAGTTTTGATCAGCATATTCTTTACAGCACCCCCTTCCCCCGGCAATGGTTAGACATAGGCTAACCCACATGAGTGTAGTTCGCAGGCATTCAATTGAGAGTGCATGCAAGTCACCACTCATTAGCTGATGATTGTTCCGTGTCGACCAGATTGGCTGGCTTTGCTCATAGGTCACCGAAAGCACGACACCCTAAAAGCCTGCCACACAAGGGTCAACACCATCGACAATCCACATAGGCCATCCACACTGGACGGTCAGTGTCGGCCCTTGTGTAGGGGGCTTTTCTGAGATGTAGCACCTTTGGCAGGTGTGCAAGTATAGCCAAACAGCATGCGACTTAAACTGATGCCATAAAACCTTATCACGTATCTGCTTCAATCTGTGTCCAGCTTCAGTCATAATGACAAAAGTTCAGCTAATTTGTGTGACGGCTCATGAAAAATAGTGTCATAGCGACAAACGTCGTCAGCTGAACTGAGCAACGAGAAATAAAGAATTTACAAGTTACGCCTATTATTTTATAAGAACAACGCTCGACAATTCCCCCCACCCAGAATTGCATTAATTTGTGCTGTTATGGCGCAACTGATGACACATTCCCACATGTTTTGGGTTGTTCAATGCAGTTGCTCGACATCCATAAAGTATGTTTGTGAATGCGCTCCAAATTCTCCACCTATATGGTGAAAAATCATCAGAAACGCAATCGTCAACCATCGGATAGCAAGCATAGCTCACAAGATTGTCACATAACTGCTACTGGTACAATATTTTTAAAAAAATAATGCAACAACAATTTAGCACACTACATCACCGCCATGCATATATGGGATTTAGTCAATAGTTAGAAACATAAAGACAACGAATTGTTAGCCTACACTTTCCGTATTCACTTTTATTGATCTTTATAAGCTTGCACTGGATTATAGAGCCTACCCACTTACGCGATAAAGCTGGCTTACTCATTAAGCCGGTTCAAGTGTAAACATTCCAACAACATAGCTCATCAAGCATTCATCAAGCACATATCAAGCTAGCTGAATGAGTGCTTGTCGAAACACCTTGATAAATGCTTAAGTTATCAAACATGTTTGATACTGCACAGCTTCAACGAGCTGCTTCAACAAGCACTTATCAACCCAGCTTGATAAGGGTTTTAATGAGTGCTCAACAAGTGCTTGACGTGTGATCGAACAGCCATCTTCATGGTGTAAAATGAATATTATAAACCACGACACTCGCATCCAATCTTCAGACAACAAATGAAACAATGTAATCAAGTAGTGGCACCAAAACTGCAGAGGCCTACTGATGCACAATGCACATCTCAAAAGCAACAGGAAGTTACACCATTTCCGGTTGTTCACATTTAATTCATGCAACATGAAGACAGCAATTTGTTTCCATGACGCACTAAATACATTCTTAAAATTAAAGTCGACTTTGAGCATGGGGAGTGTTATTTTAAATTTCTAATTAAAGCATTACTAAGTTCCTTTGTAAGGTACAACCAAAGTTCAGGCAGGCACAAACCCTAAAAACCACCCCAAAGTCAATGCAATATTAGCTTCTTGTTCCACTAATAATGAAATATTTTATTATGCTTGTTTTAAAAAGTGTAAAAAGGTTAAACCTATAAATTTGCAAATTTGTGGATATTTATCTGATGTGAATGGTATCTAGAAATGCACATTCAATGTTAATATCAGTTGGACCTCTAGCCTAATGGTTCAAAAATGCAACTGCATCTTTCTGACTTTGCACGCCCATGACTTCCGTGGCAATTTAAGTTAAGGTGTAAGCACTAAAAAGAATGCAGCATGTCCGAACACCAGCCACCGTAATTTTTCTAATAGCGAAACGGTAGTAAAATGTCACAGGGCCTATGAAAAGTTCTGCCAATTGTGCAGCCTAATCAGCAATCAGATCTAATGATTATGTCATATTTTAGTTGAATTTCTCAGCTGACATGTGGTAGAAAATGCAATGGAGTTACTCTCTGAAGCTAGTACCGGTATATGCTGACTGAATCACAACAAAAGTGAATATGGGTGTACTCATGAACGAACAATCCAACTTAGTGAAGGCAGTCGGTCAGTTTCTGATGCAGCCAAGCACGTAATGTGGTTGCAGTGTCAACACCAGGCGAATGACAACAGCTTCTTTCTGTAGTTCAAGTCACTTAGTCCACAGTCACTCATATCCCTGACAACTGAGTGTGGTGTGTTCAATGTAGTTGTGTATTGTACAATTGATTGAACTTGCAGAGTTACAGTGCAGGTGTAAGTGCAAACTAAACATAGCCTATGTGCTAACTGAAACTTAGCCTTGTACTTCAGCTGCTGAAGATCTTCAAGGCTTATGCAAACTGCAGGTCAAACTAATAACATACAAAGCACTGACAACGAAAAAGCCACAGTACCTGTCAGAACTCATCCACCACTACGAGACTCCCAGATGACTCCGATCTCGAGGCGAAAACACTCTACGGATCAGTGCAACATTTATGACTTTTTCTAAACATGCTTTTTGTCATGCCTCACCTACAGTCTGGAACAGTCTACCTCAAACTGTCACCTCTCATTTAACTGTTACAACTGATACATTTAAAAGTAGGCTTAAATATGCTCTGCACAGCCGTGCTTTCCTGCACTGACACATAACATGCCCACACTTGTGATTCTTCACTACTGTGAATGACTTGGCGTGCGTTTTAAACTGTGTAATAATAATAATAATAACAAATTTGAATAGATGTTACTTGAAATCTTACACATTTAACACTCACAATGTGCTCTTGTAAACTGTTATAGTATTTTACTATTATCAATCCGAATTTATGCCTCACAGATTTTAGTATAATTCTGGCAGTCTCAACAATGAAGGCCTGGATCACACAGCTATTCTTCTAAATGTTGACATCAAAAAAAAACACTGACAAAACAAAGATGTAAAAATGCATTCATTATATAGTTTGTTGGAGTGGGTTTTCTTTTATAGTAATTATAATTGCGTATTACCAATAAACTAGTTAACATGATGCAGGGCCTTCTATGGAGGGGGGGATGGAAACAAACTGTCTCCAATTTAGGTCAGGGGGGAAAGCTTCCCCCTAGCTTTCCTCACCTGAGCTGGGAAGATTAACCCACGAACGTTTTATCAACTAAGTTGTACTTTTGTGTGGAATTTGTTAATTGTGACAACTGACAGTGACACTGCCAGTACTCAGAGGCTAAGCATTAGCAGCATCTAATATAGTTCTAGAACTAGCAGTCATGTCAGGCATCAAATGTCTCTGTGCAGCTTCAGTAAATATTTTTTTTCGAACATATACTTGTGATGTGAACTTAAAGCAGTAATACATTATTTTGACAGCTTTTTGCACAAAAAGTAACACTTGCAAAATGAAGTTGTTAATGTGGCTGGTAAACTGTTCACTGTTGATG
>Ga0209367_1013722_pt1 | contig 10390 bp, 10 predicted proteins | sample WorMetLIZISLAND2_FD_187412 | JGI IMG/M metagenome (GOLD analysis project Ga0209367, IMG submission 187412) | Marine gutless worms symbiont microbial communities from Max Planck institute for Marine Microbiology, Germany - Olavius geniculatus... ...
TATTTAAATCAGGCTTATTCTGTATTATATCAGAGTCCATCTCAAGCCATATCTGTTTCTTTGTAACACAGACTTAAAAATATATTGTTTTTGAATAAATTTGGTAATTGATAACAAAGTGACTGATATTTCAGTCCCAACCACAGTTCTGGTAATGCAGTGAAGAAATATGGCTACATTCTTTCATTAATAATGTGATAAATGTAATTAGACAAAGTGGCGATCTACCACTAGTAATTTTCTCTTTACTAGTGTGAGATCGCCGATCTACCCCTAGCACTGTCCATTTGCATTTATGTATATTTACTAGTTATGTACTTTGCTTAGACTTATTTTGGTGTGTATTTTTACTGTGGTTGGTGCTGACTGTGTCATTGCAAAGTGTTATTGTGTGTTTCTTCTTGTGCAAAAAATAATTGAATGACACTGCAGCTGCAGAAAAATTTCTTTGCTAGTTGTGTCTTACTCAAACCAACTAAGTTTTTGCTTTATAGCTAATAGTAGTTGTGTGCATATGCTAGTTTACGGACGGAAGATAGCCGTTTCGTGACGTATTCTTCCGTCCGTACGGACGAAAGATAACACCAAGCTAGTAAAATGTACACTATTTGTGCTAACGGAAAATTGAGAAATTTGATTATTTGATGTCAAAGTTTCTAAATTTTCAATGAAATTTTATTACTGATTTATTACAAACATGACGTCATATGCGGTGCGCGTTATCAATTCAAGTTTGACTGTTTATTAGTTTATCTATGTATTTATTGATTTTTGCTCAGTACGTGAGGTTAGACTAGTATACGGGCAATTCTGAGCCAGCGGCTGGCATAGCATCATTCTTTTAGCAATCAGACACGAATATGCAAGGCTACCCAGTCAAAGACGCCAAAATATCACTAATTTGTGCATATAACAAATAATAAATCTACAGTCTGGAACTCAAAGTTATAACAAAATTGACATTTGTAAACAAACCCTATAAATAAACAAACTTCGTAGAATATGTAATAAACATAAAGTGAATACACTACCGGCTAACGTATAACATAGCTCACCGGTCACCATTAATCTGTGCCTGATCTGTGCTGTAATAAATTAACAATCTGCACTATAAATAATATAATTAAAAAAATAAAAATACATCGTATACAAATCTGCTTAATTATTTAAATTTATGTAATTTTTTAAATTGTTTCATTAATATAAATTATGTACGTGCTTTCAGAAACTTTTGTTTCGCAATTTATGTGCAGCTATGAAATGGACGTACCCAACTACTTATAAACTTAGACATCGTCACTCAGAGACAAGAAATGTCGCTACTGTTATAAAACTTTTGTTCGTTGTTACTAACGCTGATAAATTACACTGTCTGGAATATACGTTAAAGCCCACTGCTCAGGTGCATAAATAAATGAAACATCGTTGCATGACCAGCTTTTTTAAGGAATCAGAAACACTCGATGCAAACAAACAGTTTATAAAAAAAAATAAAAAAGATAAAATAAAAAATAACACTAACCCTTATGCTGACCCTAACCCTAATCTTAACATTAACCCAAACTTTAGCACTGTGGTGTGGTGCGTATCTGCAGAATGGATTTTCGGAATAGCGGACCTTGGAATAGCGGGCAGGTACATCTTCGACAGTGACGTTTGATGAACCTATGCGTACTTCTTGTTGTGTGTATAGACTCTTTGTTGTTGTTTTGGTGTCGCGAATTGTTCGTATCTAATCGTGTTTTTTGTCGTTTGGAGAGCAGTTTATTTAATTTTCAATACAGTTAGTGAAAATTGAAAATTGACGCTGCTTAATTTAATATAGGGTAAATTTATATATGTCACTCAATTTCTGTAGGGCCCAGCAACAGCGGCGGATCCGGAGGCGTGTCCGACAATTTAGCCGCTACGAGATTTTGGCTGCGATACGCTGCAAGCCACTACGATTTTTCCTCAGACGACAATCTATGTTAGCAGGCTTTTAGCGGCTAGCGCAGACGAACTTGACGTCATATTTTTCCACTAAAGGTGGCTGTTGCTGCTTGCAATAGGCGAGTTTCGAGTAAAAATAGTAATTAAGAAAACGATTTTCCATTATGTTATTTTATACTGTACGGTGACACATTTAGATCAGTGATTTTTCAATTTTCATAAACATTTATACGTTTAGAAGCTCGGATGTTGGCCTAAACTGTAACATAGCGTAAAATTTTACACTACACTGTGCTCGTAGCGGCTTGCCGTAGCCGAGTGTCCAGTAGCTTAGCAGCTACAAGCCGCTCATAGCCGCAAAGTCACCAGACGCACCTCAGGTGTGGGCGGGTGCCACCAAAATCTTGTAAACCTGCAGTTTAGGGTCCTAAAATAATCTAATCGGTTCGTCTTCAGGCGAAATCACATGATTACTTACCCGCAAATTTTCGATTTCACTCACGTTAAGCAATTGCTAAAGATGTCTAAAGTCCGAAAGTGAAGAAATATTTATGATCGTTTCATGCTTTTCTACTTATTTTGCAACAAATCATACATGTGCACGCAATGCAATCTCCACGTCGCAGATTTTTACTTCAAGCGTTTATCGATCGAGAACGATTGTAACACTGATCGTACTGGATTTTAATTATTTTAATTGCAGTTGAATGCGATGACCAACCCTAAACCTAACTCTAACCCTATTCCTAACCCTAACCTTGAAACTAATTCTACAACCAAGTCTGAAGATCTAAACGTGGTCGTTCTCGGTTGTTAGATGACCGCATGTCTGATGTACATAATGTTTGATGTTATGTTACGTTATATCAGCAGATGTTTACGACTACCATGACAGTGCAGTGCGATATTTAGGTTGATTTTGTGTGAAGTTATGTTGAAATTGTTAAAAGTCTTTCTTACTGTTACAGAGATTTATGAAATGTCCAATAAGGTGTGATTACTACAACATTTACGAGTATGTAATCATGTTATTTTGTTCGTCTTTGGGCCATGGCCAAATTATCCACAAAATGTCAAATTAGCCACAACATTTTACCAGAATTCGCTACTGAGTTATTAGGTGGCATCACTCTTGCTAAAGAGGTTCCGTTTGGCTACATATTTCTCCGTAGCAAGGTCTGTTTTATGTCATCTGTGTGTGTGTCCCTACTTAAGTAATTAAATTGTCTGAAGGATTTACATGCATGTCCGGACTATCAGCTGTCTAAAGCAAGCAATGTTCATGTGGACTGCCACGCATCTGGAACTCGATTCTGTAGAAATGGTGCTTGACAGGACCGAGTGTGGATCCACCTACAAGAACATCCTTAAAGAATGCAAATGGAGTGTCCAATCATGAAATATTGTGTTCGATGGGATCCTTGACTCAAAGATTAAGGGGTGATATGGGTTGAACTCAGGCCAAAATATGCAGTTGAAAATTTCATCTGCCACCTGTCGAATACAAAGGAAAAGCAATTCCACTTTTTGCCAAACTACTTTGGTGCTTGTTCAGTTATGCAGCTGGAAATGGATACACAGACAATGTTAATACCCCAAGTCCAACACATAACTTCTTTGTTAATGTACACAGTGAGCTGAAATGTTGTAATTACTGCTGCATCCAGTTGTGGACTGTAATAAAATGAACCTGTGTTGTAGCTTGATGGAGATTGTTGGCATGGTAGAGCATGTGGTAAAACATGAGCTAGATGTTTCTGCAGCTGGTGACAACTTTCTGTCAACTGATGATGGCATTGATGATAAATGCACTGTTGACAATGACATGGGAACGTCATTACTGGTAGCTTTTGTGAGTTTATTGGTGCTAGCATCCACATGTTTACATCCATTGTTTCCTGTGACCATTTTCTTCTGCACGGCAGAAATGCTGTTCATCAGTAGGAAGGCTTACTTAGCTTATTTTTATAAGCAGTCTTGTAGTTGAGGGGGAACATGGGAATGTTGTTCCCAAAAAAATATTTGGCAGAGACTGCTTTTCCCTAAATAATATCTGGACAAATGGGTATGGTGATACACTTAGCATTTTCTCAAATAGGCCTACAAAGAAGTGAAAAGTCTCGTTAATAGCTTTGTACCATTATGTGCCAGTTCTGCTGCTGTGGCGTGTACTTACAGGCTGAAATGTCATCAGACACCGGAGTGAAATTTGATCCTGGTGATATGGTGAACAGTTCACTGGCCATTAACAGCTGTAACAAAGGTAAATTTTGGTCTGCAGTTGAAAATATTCATTTTTTCATTGTGTTCAATTTGTTTTCTGCGTGTGGTTATTTGAACAAACTTGAACTAGACTGAAATTGATTTTACACGGAAAACTGAATCAGAACCGGAGTGAAACATGGAAATTGAATATTAAGTAGGTGATAAAAATGAGTGTTGGAACTACTAAAGAGAACATGCCTATGTGTGAACATGTTTGTGTGAGTTAGACAACACCAGTGAGATCGCAGAAGCATCCAATGTCAATGCAAAAACATCTCTGATAATCACTCGACTGAAGTCTGGTAGTTTGAAGCAGAAATCTCTAACGGCGCATAAACTACAGACAACGAGGAAGACTTTAAAACAGAATGAACCTACAAAAACAAGCGATAAAAGTCAGCTGGATGTCATGCATTTCAGAAAGCCAGCAAAGAGCATTTGGAGTGAGGTGGAAGGTGTTGTTTTGGAGATTGAGACGCCAGTTTCACCCGAGAAGTCAGAATCACAGACTTTCTTGATCCCAAAGTTGAGACGTCCACGGAAGCAGTACGTGTGTTTGGAGTGCGGTCGGGAGCTGAAGTCAAAGAGCAGTCTGGACATTCACATCAGAACTCACACTGGAGACCGTCCGTTCATCTGTCCGATCTGTGGCCGTGAGTTCCGCACTAACGGAAACCTCACACGACACCAGGTGACACGCATGCACTGGCACAAATTTCTTCTCAATACACTTTCATTTCTGTGATGTCTTTGTGGACTGATGTACAGGGTGGGGCCCAAAAAAGTAGCCCCCTAAAGTTTTTTGCTGTTTGCTGAGCAACCGTTGTGAATTTTAATTTGAAATTTTTCATATTTGTTTACTAAAACCTTCTACATCTAACTGTCAAGTGAAATGTGATTCTGTTGAAAAACAACGAAGTTACAGACTTTTTGACATGCCCATTGATCGCTTACCCATTTTTCAGCATTTTAAAAATGTTTCGGCTACAACACCAATTTAATAACATTGTTAAAACAACACAGTTAAATAATGATTAGATGCAAGAATTCCATTGTCACTGTGAATGTTTGAAGTGTCCACCGCCAGCTTCAACACAAGCCTTCAGTCACTTTGAGAAATCTTTCACAGCCTTTTCGATCGGTCCCTGTGGCAGGTTGCCCCAGATAACCTGAAGCGCTTCCTTGAGTTCAGCGCTTGTTTTTAGCTTTGTTTTAAGCTTGCAGTAAGCCTCCAATATTGCACCCCACACATGATAGTCCATTGGTTTATATTTGGCGAATTTGGAGGCCATTGGTCTTTTGTGATGAAATCTGGACAGCTGCCTTTCAGCCAGTTTTGTGCGCTGCGCGGCGCTGCGCGCTGTGTGTGCTGACGCGCCGTCCTGTTGGAAGATGAATCCGGTGAGCAGCTGGCATTGCCTCAAAGGAACGATAATTTAATGATAATTTCCAAACAGAATAAATTACTGTTTATCAGAACGTTACTGTTACATCATCGGCATTAACGTGGTAACCAGTTTTTGAAAATTAAATAGCATTTTTAGCTTAAACATTTTTAATGCTGAAAAATCGGTAAGCAGTCATGTTAAAAAGTCTAAAACTTTGTTGTTTTTCAACAGAATCCCATTTTACTTGGCATTTAGATGTAGAACGTTCCAGTAAATAATCCTGTAAATTTTCAGATTAAAATTCCAAATGGTTGCTGAGAAAACAGCGAAAAACTTTAGAGTGCTACTTTTTTGCCCCACCCTGTAGTTGGTTTTTTTACCATCATATTTACTGATATTCGGCAGAACAAGGTAGAATAAATTCGATCACCTGGCTGCAAGTCTGCTTCTGCACTACATTGTGATAAGTTTGTATGTTGAGTAAGTAAGCATTATTGTTTCAGTAGCAAGACTACTGCTAAATTACGGTTACGTCATGTTAAAAATTAAGTGTGCAATATGTTAATTTGTACAGCCTTTTATAGTTACTGATTTAGTATGATAGGGTAAAAAGTATTTTCGTTCTGTGGCTTAGTTTTAGCTTACATACTTTTTCTCAGAATTGCTGAACAACATACCTGGAGCAGAATGGAAAGAGACTGTTAATTCCCAGTCTCTGATTGAAAGCATAATTATGTAGTGTGACTGATTGGGGTGGTGGTGGGTCTATATGCTGCAATGGTTGGTGGCACGATGTAGCGGTAACACGTGAGTCCAAGTAGTGGAGTTACTCTACGACGAGTCCAGTTATTACTTAGATGTGTAAACCGTCTTGGCACGAAGCCAGCTAGTTAGGTTGACTCAGCCTTCTACTTTTTATGGGATGGTAAAATGAGTATCAGCTTTCAGGCTGAGTAGCAATGAATGGCGATTGTGAGTGTAGAAATGTGGCTGCCAGTTTTGGTGGATTTGAGGGCTCAGGTCGATTGGCCTGGTCCAAAGGTTGGCAGTCACCCAGCTCTTATGCTGTCTCTCCAAACGAACTGAGTAAACTTTTGCAGTACCAGTTTGTGTTATGATGGCAGCACTATAAACATTGTCGTGGCTGTTGCTATTGCTATAGTGCAGGTTCAGTTGTTTGCTAATGTTGGTAGTGGATGACTGCATAATGCGACATGCAGCATTGCAGCTCATGCTAACACTATCTTATGCCAGCTAACTTGACAGCTACTTTTGAGATCCTAAAAGCTTTTCTGTCCATGGTGGAATTTTTACAGAGTCTTTGTTGGCAGGTGATACACACAGAGGAGAAGCCGTACATCTGTCCCGAGTGCGGAAAAGCATTTACAGACCAGAGCAACCTTCGCCAGCACCGCCGAGCCCATGAGGACAGCTCGGAGTTGAACTGCACAGTGTGTCAGAAGCGACTGTCAACGCCGGCCAACCTACAGCGACACATGCATATTCACGACACTCGGCGGACGTTCACTTGCTCTGCATGTGGGCGTGGCTTCTCCACATCCGCCGATCTAACGAGGCACGAGCGACTGCACTGTGACGACAAGCCTTACATGTGCTCCGTCTGCAGGTGAACTATTTCTAAAGTAGTACTAAGCGGAAAACGGAACTGATATGAATTTATTTCAGTACAGTTCAGTTTATTTTATTTCAGTAAACTTATTATACGCAGTGTACTAATCAAGTTCAGTTCAGTCGGTTCATTTCTGTCATATTTAGGCATCGTACTGGTACTGTGTGTTTGCATGTTTATGCATCTCTTATTTTATCGCAGTATGGGTATGGTGCTATATTAGTTAAAACTGCTTTTTATGATTGCAGCAAGTCGTTCAGCCGTGCCTCACACCTGCGCATGCACAGCTACAGTCACAGTGGTGATCCGCCGTTCGACTGCAAGACCTGCGGCCGGAAATTTTCAGCCCGGTGCAATCTGCTGCGTCACATTCGACTTCACACGGGCGAGCGCCCGTACACTTGCGACGTGTGCGGGAACACCTTTGTCGACCAGAGCACCTTGCGTCAGCACTGTATGGTGCACATCGGGGACAAGCCGTTCCAGTGCTCGGTCTGCGACAAGCGGTTTCTCTTCCGCAAAAAGCTCCGGATCCACCAGCGAATACACACAGGTCGCTAGCACAACGACACTCTTGACACTTCCCCGAAAAACCTGCTAGTGCTAGGGAATTTGACTTCATTGGTTTTTGCTGGCTGTTTCGACCTGTTTTTGCCACTCATGTGGTTTTAGCCGGCAAAAACCACAGCGTGCAAGCCACCTTTGGCTTGCAGCTGCTGAATTTTCCACCAAAAAGCATATTATGACTGTTTCTCAAATGTCAGTCTGGAAAACTGTTTACTGTTTGAGGCAAACCGATGTTTATTACGAATGTGTGATATTTATGTCTGGTGGACAATGTTGGGATCATTTCGTGCAAAACTGGTTTATGACCCTCAGTACACTGTATCCCAATTAAGACTGTGATGAATGTCGTTCATTGTCTTCTCATGGCAAGAGGAACTACTAGTTGAAACATGCATTGCGAGTGGTGGCCAACATGGTGTGCATCGTTCCCCCCCCTGAAATAACCGTGTTTTCGCTTTGCAGTGATATCATCTAGCAGTGGCATTGTGGCAGGGATTGGGACAACTGGCCTTTACGCGAATTTTTGTGTGACAATTTTGTTTGAAAAATGCCAAAAAATGCTGGAAAGAAATTTGTTATTCTGAAGGAAATTTAGGTGCTTGTATTAGAATTTTGAGCACCCATTCGTATCTGTTCTGTCCGAAATTGGTAGAGCTGTTTGTGAGAAGGTTGCATATTTTTGCCTACCTTACCGCGATGCCACTGCCACCTAGTGACGAGTGACATTGGACTCTGTTGCTGCTGTGTTGCAGGTGAACGTCCGTACCAGTGTAAGGATTGTGGCCAGTCATACATGTGGCGCAGCAGCATGAAGCTTCATGCTCGCACTCACACCGGTTTGCTTATTTTCTCGTTCGACGAGTGCAGTGACAGAATTGAACTGAATTTGATCGAATACACTTTGTAGATCATGCGAAATGAACTTAACTGCAGCGATCTGTTGCAGTTCAGTTTATTTCAGTTGATTTGCTTTGGACAATGCAAAGCAACTACAGTACACACTTTTGATGCAACTGAACTGAACTTCGATATCTTTGTTAGTTTATCTCGGTTGCTCTGTACATGTTTTTACGCAACTTCTGCATTAATATATGGCAGTTGTTTATTGGTGGAGTCACCAGGGAACGATCTTGTTCACTAATTTATGTTTGCCGTTGATCGCATTATTGTCAGTGATATCTGCCACAGTTCTAGAAACAAAAGTACTCGTATTTCCAGTTTCAGTGATGTGAAAGTTATCACCGCAGAAATCAAATACTAGCTGCAGATATCTATCTTTAACTGTTATTGACACTATTAGCACAATGCAACCTAGTGTCAGTTGACTTTGGCTCCTTGATAGTTTGATGGCATAATGATTATGATATGATATTAGGTTACTAGGTACCTAGTGAATCTGGCTCCCAGTTGGGTCACTATGAAGTGGCTTCTACTTAGATGAATGACTGTGTGTTGACAGGTAAAGCATCTCAGTATATGATTTGCCACAAAGGTCAACTCAGCCTTTCATCTCTCTAGGATAGGTAGATCAAATACCAGTCTGTTTAGCTGCGGTTAAAGTGGTGCACGTTTACTTGTGTCAAGTGACATGTAACATTGTGTGATGCCATACGCAGAGCGATGTGTTTCCCATAAAGTAATGGTTAAGACTGAGTGTGTGTGTACAGGCGAGTGTTGCTTCAAGTGTCGTAAGGATGGCAACAAGTTTAATTTAGGTCCTCAATTTTACCAAATTCCCCTTGATACTTCAAGTAAAGGATTGAACATCAAGGGAAGAACTGGACTGGCTGTTGCTAAGCCTCGTATATGTGGAAAATCTGTGTGTGTGTATTCTGTGCAGGCGAGTGTCGGTTCAAGTGTAATAAGGACGGTGAGAAGTTTGGGACGCTGGCAGAGCTGCGCCAGCACGTTGAACTGAAGCATGGTAACGACTGGCCTTTCCGCTGCACAGTCTGTGGCAAGATCTGGCAGCGAGCCTGTGAACTGAGACTTCACATGTAACACAATGGACGCAGTGTACACAACGAAAGAAGAGACACTGCTTTTGTCCTTGGCAATCTTTATGCAGCCTCACATGCTCAGATCCACTAAGACATACTGTTCCTCTCATCCACACTGACCCATCCCATAGCCAGACTTTTTCACTTCAGAGGAGGGTTCAACTTTTTACCACAGTTCTCTATGAATCTAGCTGCGTGGTCTGGAGAGCACTGTTAGCTCCTCCAGTAGTGTGTGGATGTTGAGCAAAGTGGTCTGGGGTCTCAGCTGCAAATGCATTTCTGTGCATTGCAAGTTCGAAAATTTCATCCGGTGGTGACATTATATTATGGATCTTATATGATTTTTTGTTTCTTGCCACCATGTCTTCTGGAAAACTTGGCCAGGAGGTTGACAGGTGTCTGATACTTGACCAGACACTGGAAACTGAGAAATTGTTTTTAGGGAAAACTGTACCTCTTCACTTCACATACGGGCAACACCGAGTCAAAGGCAAACTGGGCCGTGCCCATCAGTAGGGCTGCCGCGGGTACCCGGGTACCCGTCGGGTACCCGGGTAATAAACTACCCGGGTAATTTTTTACTACCCGGGTACCCGCATAGACTATTT
>Ga0209367_1013723_pt1 | contig 10389 bp, 6 predicted proteins | sample WorMetLIZISLAND2_FD_187412 | JGI IMG/M metagenome (GOLD analysis project Ga0209367, IMG submission 187412) | Marine gutless worms symbiont microbial communities from Max Planck institute for Marine Microbiology, Germany - Olavius geniculatus... ...
GGTAAAAGGAGAGGGAGGGGAAGGGGACAATCGCCGTATCCCCCTCACTGGCTTTGGGTACAAATCCTACGCTGATGATACAATAAATAAAAAGAATAATCTGCACTTGTCAACTGTTACTGTTTGTTACTTGTTACTATTATGATACTAAGGCAATAACTTTCAAATGTTGTGATTTGTGGAATCAACTCCCGGAGAATATTAAAAATGTAAAAAATGTAGCCTAACTACATTTAAGCATACACTTAAGAAATTATATTACAATATTATGTTTCAGTGTTAAAGTTTAGTATTAGTATTGTTATTCTCTGGCTGGTTATATCAAATGTTAAATTTGTATTGTGACAACTGATTTTGCACGTTTCTTTTTTTCTTTTTTGGACACTGTTAAAATCTGATTAGTGATTACTTATAGTTTTATGGCTGGCCAGCGTTGATAAGCGTTTGCTTTTCGCAACACGTCACAAAAAGGTGCACACAAGCCAGAAAATGTCGCGCTGCTGTCCGATAGTAATCAATTAGCGTTATACGCGACAAAAATTCTACTCATAATAATTGATTGCTGCACGAAAATCAACGGAAGTCAGTCATGTCAGGCTTCTACACAGCAGCGACAGCATGGGTAAAACAGTGTTTTAATTGCCGGGGGTTAAGGCTTGGGGGGTTAAACCCCCCCACTGTTTTCTTAACCCCCCTAACACACTGTCAAATTATGTTCTGGGGGGTTAGCTACATACTATATACATATAATTTACATTATAATTTCGGTCGGGATCCAACAGTCGAAAAGTTCAACCCCCTAGCAAATTTTTCACAATTCAAACACTGGGTAAAAATCAGCTACCATTTTAGGACAGACACATATGAAAATTTTTGATATTATAACCGGTAGCCTAATTCTGAGTTCTGACAGAGAACTGTAAATTTCTTACTGAATTTCAATGTTGTTTTCTCCCCCAAAATGAAAGTTTTAGCTGCAAACATTGCATTTTTGGACGAAAAAGGTACATAACATGATTAATTATAGAACGAGGGCGAATCGTCCAGAGTGAGGGGCGAATCAGCCAGGGGGCGAAACGGCAAAGGGGCGAAAAAGTCAGACATCGCGGTGGACTGGTCACGGTGTTATGCTGGCCTATAGTTTCGTTGAACAGTGCGATCGATTGTAGCACCCAACTTGACGCGCTTCCGCGATGCATCCAGGAAAATATTTCTGCGAAACGTCCAAGCATGTGCTGTAATAGTAGACCGCATAAAAATATCCGTATCGGTTGGCCTACTGAATCGGGTCGCGACTCGGAAAAGCTTCATATTTTTGTGCCTGCGTTTAGAACAGATGTGCAGTCAGTCTACAGCAATAATTCACGAGATTCAGAGAAAAAATGGAAGAGATGGTTTTTATGTCTGAGAGACGGGAAAATTAAAAAAAACGTTTACAAAAGAAATTTAAAGATGAAAGAATGAACTGGGAGGAGAAGATGTTGAGGCCCAAATTTTTAGACATAGCCTCATAAACCTATCTGCCTGTCGCGTAGACTGTAGAGGATTTAGCGGATGCTACTGATACATGTATATCCTATTAGGTTACTATAAAACCGCCAGCCTTAAAACAAGCCGACTGCCGACATGTATGCGGCCGTCCGTCTGGTTGCCGGGGGTCTTAAAGCGTCGACTGCAAAGTAGGCCTAACAGCGGCGGCTGAGCTTGTTAATTTTGCAGTCGACGCCGTAAGTAATATAGATATGCGTAATTAAAAACTGATGGTAGTAGGGCTACTTTTGTTGAAGTTTTTGTCTTTTTGACAGCCAATGACCTTAACCTCGTAAACTGAAAAAGTAAATGGCACACCGATTTCTCCTACCCCACAGAACGTTCACAACTTCACACTGATCTAGCTTTTTCTACACCCTTTTCTTTTCGATTTACAGTAGGAGCCTGTAGCCTATGCCTATAAACAGTGGATCGATGATATCATTCAAAGAAGCCTGGTCGAAATGGTAAAACAGGCGGAGAACAGGAAAGGTTATCGGTGCTTAGTTCATGAAGCCGCCTACGCTCGTACATCGGGCACGGCAAGCTGATGATGCCTATACAGTGGCAGTTTTAGGCCCAGGCGGTGGAAGCACAGCTACCCCAGTTTTGCTTCAACCCCCCCAGTTTCGTGGCCACCCATGATTTTTGCAAAAATAACACAAATACCTAATTTGTTTGCGTTTCCATATTTGAGAAAAGTGGGCAAATTTGCGGCTTCCATTAAATGTCTATAAACCAAAAGTGCTTCAGCTTCAGGGGGACTTTGCCCCCTGACCCCCCGACCAGGGGCTCTGCCCTAGACCCCGCTGGGGGCTCTGGTCAACCCCCAAATGCACTATACTGTCTTAGAAAGGTACATCAGCCGTTCGTTTTTTTTAAAGTTGGTCGGTATTATGGCAGGGTACGGTCGTCAAATATCGCCAGAATCGACTCGCAAAAAACGTAATTTTTTTCGGTTTTCAAGTTTTTGCCAAAGTCGCTGTGTCACAGCTATGCGACTGAAATTTGGCAAAAATGTTCATAGCTGTCCATTCTAACATAATCTGTACTTTGACTCAGATTGCGCTATAAATAAAACTGCTAGGCGGCGCCAAAGTAGCCGCCGCAGAGCGTATTCGCCAAAAACGAAGTCCAAAAATCGTTTTTCCAATTATCTCCAAAACGAAAAACAGTTAATGAACGCAATTTGGCATGCTGAAAGAACGTAATAAGACCTACAATTCAGTACAAAAGCGGGCCAATCGGTTGCTAAATAAGCGAAATATCGATGTTCGCTGGCGTTCACGTTCATTTCAGCCAATAACTGGCCGAAAAGACGATTTTGGGGCTCTAGCGCCGTACGGCGTACACCCTAGCAAAAAGTGCTCGGGACAGACATTGACGATCTTGGTCCAGGCTATCATCTGGCAGTCATGCGGAGAATCTATATCTTCAATAGAGGTCGCTGGCGTTCACGAAAAGTCAGAATTCGCAGCGGTACATGTGCGAAAATCACACTTAGAGGGGCCTAGCCCCCAAACGGTGCCCGCCACAAAAAGTGCCCAATACAAACTTTGACGGCCATGACCCGCTCCATCGTATGCTGGCGACAGGGAGGCAACATATCTTATAATAAAGTCGGCAGGCGGCGTTGAAAGGCCGAAAAAAGCCAAAAAGGTCTTCTTTGGGGGCTCCTGGCCCCCGCCGTCCTTGAAGATATCCGGCTTATTTTTTTCACCGACTGCTAGGGGACGACCAGCGCTAAAGAACATGTGCAAAAATCCAAAGTATAAGCACGAACATTACGTATATTAGCTTAGACATTTTTATCTGGCTACTGAAAACAGATTAAATTTAAATGTCTAAGCTAATATATTACTTCGTGCTTATACTTTTTGATTTTTGCTGTTTTACATCATCGCTTATACAACATTAAATAAATTGTTTGCAGTTTTTACGCGCGAAAGCAGCTAGGCCTACTGCTTTCAGCGCGTCTTAGCCATGGCAATTCTGTCTGTCTGTCTGGCACACAGGTGGATCAGTCAAAAACGGTGCAAGCAAGTATCACTAAATCTTCACCGTCGGCTGCCCGAAAGACCGTAAAGGAAACGTAAAACATTTCCATAAATTCGAAGGGGGTCACCCCGAACGAGAACGCTAAATGAGAGGGGGGTGGGCAAAATTTGCGATTTTTTTGGGCAATAAGTCGCTGTATCTCAGTAACGGTGCGAGATAGGGCGTTCGTTACTATTAATCACTAATAGGAAGTCGTACACTGGCTCTCGATTGGCGCCGAATTCAATGACCTTGAATGACCCTGAACGCCAAAATAGGGGATTTTATGGATTTTTAGGCGACTTCGGGCTGCGACACAATTCTATATCATTCACAAGGTGGCGCCACGCAACTATCGTTATGTGATCCAGATAGAAAATTTGGTATTTGTATATTAGGCCTAACTTAGCGTGAACACCCCAATTTTCAGCTAAATTTCTGAACCGGAACTGCTATAGGCTTTCGCGCGTCTCGTGAGCATTGGCTCAAATTTCTTGTTTATATATAATACGGAATATCGGCGTACAGTCAGTACGTAATCTGGCCGGACACTTGGTGCTATTATATGATCGCCGGTGACATGACGTGCTCGAGTGTTGGTCGGCGTCGCTCGTTGACGCCTCGCCGTGTGTCAACCACACTCGATGCAGTGCCGCCAAATACACGATGTCTCAATAAAAAAACATTCTTGTTCTTTTTTCACAAATTTGTCGAGTGAAGGCCGAGATTCGAATGTGCTCCGCCAAACGGCATATAACCCAGAAAATCTCGAAAATATGAAATGTTGTTTAACTAACTGCATTATAGTGCACAGCAGTAGGTCTAGACCAAGTGCAATTTTAGTGCGCCTGACATTTCAACGTTGGTAACGCCGTTCCACGTAGGCTTACGTCCCAACGATGCGACCACGGCGCCGTTTATGGTCACGACGTATCTTCTGGGCAGCGAGTCCTAAAAAGAAATCGGAAGACGCCTGAAGCTCACTAGCGTAAATTCTTCTGTCTAAATTTTTGCATGTTTTGGGCTTTGTTTTGAAACTGTAGTATGAACAAAATCGGCCTACAATGAACTCATGGTAATACATTGAAAATTGTTGAAAATTTTTAATTTTTGTCAGCTACACACACTCAGCTTGACTAAGTTGCTACACGATGAAATTAAATTGCAATAAACAGTCAACGGGAGACAGATCGAAAACTTGTTTCCTGCAGTCAGTAACTTAGGCAATTGAAACTAAACTGCAATTAAACCTTCTGTCCACACGCAGGTTTCAGTAAAACGGTGCATGGGGAAACGAGTTCACTGGTTGAAGTGGGGACGGCGTTCTTCGCATTGTCGCCCCACTGTACCCCATGGACGTAGACCAGTTATGAGCAGTGCGGTCGGCGGTGACGCAAGCATGAGCGAAATTTACGGAAACGAATGTGTCCGGCGAGACATGTCATATATAATAACGCTGCGTGGCAGTCTGGTCAGGTCGGTTTCTCGATGATCGTCGAATGTTGTCCGTCGATGAGAATAACATCAGATCAGTCTCGGTCAAGTTCAACGTTGAACATTCTTTAACAGACGCGACGATCAACCATAGCGCAGATGCGACATCCACTCCTGTAGACATTTCAGTAAGCCTAACTGGAACGAAAACAAAAATCTATTGCTCCCTGTTTTACGAGAATGTCAAATAGAAGTTTTAGGCTAAAGAAAAACGAGAGCGTATTTTCTTAAGTGTTATAAAAAAAACTAAATTAAAGTCTTCTGAGAAAACGAACCAGTGGCGTCGTGGCAGTGGGCAATTAAACCCCCAACTTGTGGCCTGTCGGAAAAAATTATCTTCTTGCCGGAAAAATTTCTTCAATGGACACAAGTTTAGCCTAAAATTCCTTGTTGGAATTTAGCAGCAAAATTGAAATTTTGAGCACCCTGTGAGAAATTTGCAGCTGTCGTCTACTGGAAAATAGCAACTTCTTGCTCTCTACTTTTTTTTAACCACAATGCCACCGAAACAAACCATCCCATATAAAACTAACATTAATTTGAAAAAAAGAAAGAAATATATCTGTATACTCCTGCAGTGTACTTCGGTTTATTGTAACAATCAAAGTCCTCATCTCGTGTAGGCCAAGTACCTGCTATTGAATAAGTTTGATGATAAGTTAACATAATCATCATCATCGTCCGGATAGGCCGTCATGGCAGGTGGACGAGAGGAAAAAAATTATTTTCCTCCATAACTCTTAGCCTATCAGGAAATTTTCTTATTGAAAATTTTCTTACAAAAATACACCTGGGGCTAAAAATCCACCACTTGGAGAAATTCGGGGGCAAAATTAAACTTCTGAGCATTCATGATCTCTGTTGGGAATTTGCAGCTGCAACTTCCTGCCTGCCGATCGACGCCGCTGCAGATACGAGAGATGAAATACAGAAGTAACAGTTGAGAAATAATGTCCGGTGGAACATCAGTAAGTCTACTCTTTTTAAGGTGTGTAGACAGTGAACTGAAATAAACTGAAACAACAGAGCTATATCATTTCATTCTATTTCGTTTAGTCTGAATCTGCCTTTATTGGCGACACCACTTAAAGCATCAGCGAGGTCAACTTTCGCAACATATTACGTCCCGTCTGTCACACTACTGTCACACTAAATGAGCAATCTGCTATAGCTGTTGAATGACGAACGAGACAACATTTGGCCTAAGTTAGTGACACTTGGAAACACTGTGAATTGTGGGAACCTGGGTTAATGTCCTATTTCTTGTTTATCTTGTATAGCAGCAGAGTGTTTGCTGAAACTAAAATTAACTGGTTGCATCACAGCAAAGTCCATGTCCGGGCGAGGCAGTAGTACTGCTTGTCTCAAACTTCAGGTCATCATCATCATCATCATCATCATCATCGACAGCAGCAGCAGCAGCAACATCGTGGTTATCATCATAGGTCTCATGATGACCGGTCACCTTGGCTATTTCACCATTTTCTTCATCTTCAGAGCTGCTGCTGCACATAACACAATACATTAATGCAATCAGTCACTCAGATCTGTGCATGAACAAGCACTGTTCGGCCGTTTATTTTTCAGCCAGAATCGCATATTGCTACACATTTCTCCGTAGTGTGGTTCATATGTCCATTGTCTGTCTGTCACATCCGTGCCCCCGGCTTAAAACGTTGGACAGATTTAGATGCAATTTGGTACGAAACAGAGACAGCAAGACAGAGAGACAATGAGAAAGACGAGCAAGACACATAATGCAGCCTATTATGACATATAAGGTTTAAAGCAGAACTGTTCACTTTGATTCTACCCCCAGCAAGGTCTGTTCAACACGTAAACAGTGTTTCTGTTTGACACCTGTGACAATAGCGCTATACCTAATTTTCGTCAGATCAAATGGGATTACATTAGCTTAAGGTGCATACAAAACAATAGAAAAAAACTCAACTAAAATGAAACAGAATGAAACACCAGTTCATTCGTTAGTACAGTCTGTGCAGCGAAAGTGAATTGAACTGATCGGAACTGACATATTTCAGTTCATTTGCTTAGTTTCCTACACTCCTGTACATGTAACAGAACTGGACTAATACTTCATAATAACACAGCGTGATATTAAACTAGTAAATCAACCTGTTTGATGACGTGTGATCCACTCTGCGGTTGGGATTGTAATGTTCTTCATCGGAGTCAATTTGCGTCGGATCTGCAAACACAGCAACTGTCTGCTCTACATGCTAGATTTATTAGCGACAGCAAATCACTGCAGCAAGTCCAGTATCATGCAGCATGACTGGTCAACGTTCAAATGATGCAATCTATTAAAAAATCATGACTTCGCTGAATAAAACTTAGTTCGATATGTACAAGAATTTTTCTTTGCCCATTCTCACAGCAAAGGCTATCCTAAATAAATGAAGTTATAAACTAACACTGATGACATTACGATTCAATGGGGAAATGGAGTATGGCCAAAGAACCAACACTGTAAATTGTGGGAGCTTGGTTTAATGTCCAGATAAGCAGCAGAGTGTTTTCAGACACTAGTCTAGAATTAACTGATTGCATCATAGCAAAGTAAACTGCCCAAACATAAACAGGCCAAAAAAGGAACGACACAGATTTTGGTGTGATCTAGTTTAAAATCTGGGTCAAAAGTTCCTGAATCCTGGTCTGTATCCGGAAAGTTTTTGGCTCATTTTTAATGATCCGTATTAGAGATTCTTTAGTTGGTGGCGTAGCATAGTGGTTAGAACGTCAGTCCTGGCTGGCAAACTTTCCTTATCCTGTACTAGACCACTTTGTGGGAAAAGCGTCTGCTATCAGTCAACCAACAAGGCCAACTCAGCCTGCCATCCCTCCGGAATCAGCTAAATGAGTAGTAACCCATGTATATATGGGTTACGGAAGGTGGGGACCTTAGTACAGCTGACTGGGGCTGCCTAGCCGGCCGCTGCGCCAGCCTGTGTCTGCAAGCTGCACGCGGTGGCTGTGCGGCTGGCGACTCTGGTTAGTGACGAAAGCGCATTAAAGGCATGTTCGCGACGATGCACATTATATGGGGCTAGCTTTATTCAACAAGTGTCAGCACTAGTCTCGGAAAGTTCTGTGCTTTCCTGGCCCTTCTAGTTATTTATGTATCAATTGACAGCCATGGCCATGTTCTCATCAAACCTCGGTCTTGTCGCGCTTGATGAGCTTGTTCAAGTTCTTCAAGGTGTCGTTGTTGTGCTGTGATGACATCGGTTGAAGTCTTGCACGCAGCATATGCGTCAAGAACATCGCGGTTGACATCAAAAAACGTTTTCCCCCATTTGAACTTCCTCAGCAGCAGTTCACCCAACTCTTTCAGTCCTGCATGCAAAGATCAATCTACACCAGGGCTTTCAATCAATCTTTATTACACCAAAGGGCAGCACTATTGCGAAACATACAAGGAATAAAAACGATAGAAAAGCCTATAACTATACAAAATTACAATTTGCCAGATACATGACTGATTTTAAAAATACTATCACTGGTAGACTCTACAAAAAATTTGTAATGAAATGTCATCAAAGTTCCTACCATAACCAATGTAGAGCTGTATTTCTTTGACTAATAATGTACAACTAGATTTTGTTACCTTTACTCCACAATAATCATCTGCTGCATGTACATTCTGACAGACACACAATATGATATCATGAATGATTTGCATCAGAAGTGAAATGAAAAAAAAACTGTAGGCAATTCCAGATATCCAGATATGCTTTATGCCCACTGCTACCGACATTTCTCGTTGACACAACACAATGCATATGAAAACTGCCTCCAACTGTACTGTGCTACAGACAGTAAAAGGCTGAGTTACTGAGACAGTTTACATATCTGCACTCATCCGTATCCGAGCAGTAACACAGCTTGATGTAGAACATCAAGACCAACCTGTGCACTACTAACATAAGAAACGAACACTCCCAGTCAGTGAAATCCCGGCAGAAAAACAGGGGGGAACTGCCTCCATCCTAAGTTTTAAATTATCAGGTTGTTGGAAAATTTTCTTCCATAAGTATAAAATATAGGACCGAAAATTCCCCATTTTGAATGGAATTTAAGGGCAAAATTGAAATCTGAGCACCAATATCTCCCGTACTGGAAAGCTGCAGCTGTCTGTTAGAAAATCACAGCTTTCTGCCTCCAATTTTTTATGTTGCTCACAATGCGTAATGACTGCATACCAACAATATACAAAGTAGCTGCATAAGCTTCAACACAGGAAAGCCTGCAGGGCCGGCCGTAGTTAATGGGGTTGGTAGCAACCAGGTATGGCAGCAGACGCTCATGTGTCCCCCGCATCCTGCTGAACGGCGTATCATCCAAACGAGCCCATGAACAGTCAATTACTGCTATGCCATGCTGCATTACAACCTGCCTGCCAAGCACACAGCAATGACACAGCAACAGAATACACAGCCTGAATTGTATGATCAGACAGATGTGTTGGTTTACAGTTGACACAATGCATGGAGCAAAATCAGTCAATGCATAACAGATAGCAGAGATAAAGAACCAAAAAAATGGTACAGCACTTTTCGCATATTGGGTCATGCTAAAACTTTAAAAAAAAACAAAAAATTGTATTAGCAGTTGAGAGAATAAGCTGCACCATCAATGGTTTTTATAGACAAGCTCAACAAACAGCAACAAATCAGTTATCACATCCATCACATAGTAACTTGGTGCTACTTAAATTACAGCAATTAAAATATTACAACAATTATCTATTTTAATCCCCAACATTTTCAGCTCACGATTAGTCGGTTAATTCTCTATCATTACACACCTAACATCTGTAAGCAGAAAACCTGTCTTGTGGAGAGACACATCGAGTGCCAACGGGTGACAAGACGACACCATGAAAGCGTTGCTGCAGGCGCAGTTGTTGAACTAAGCCAAGTCGAACCAGTTTACGACCAGAGCACTTCTTTGGGTCGCAGTGGCCCAGGTCCCATATCGCCAGTCGACATGGAAACCTGACTGATGCAACTGCATCATGGGATAGACTGCTCTCAGCAGCATCAGCAGCAGCTGTATCTCCAGACATGTGACCATGAGCATCTGCAACACAGTTCACAGCACAGTAAGATAATTACATACACAAATGTACAGATGCCAAATGGACAGTGGCTTTGCAACTAGGGTTTACAAACCCGGAGCACTTTTCCAAACCCAAGTTTTCGGGTTTCAAAAATCTTAAACCCGGGTTTCGGGTTCAGGTTTTAGAATACACATAACTGCATCTGATTCAGTATGCATGCTGTTCAACGTAGCTTCAGTTGTAAG
>Ga0209367_1013724_pt1 | contig 10389 bp, 6 predicted proteins | sample WorMetLIZISLAND2_FD_187412 | JGI IMG/M metagenome (GOLD analysis project Ga0209367, IMG submission 187412) | Marine gutless worms symbiont microbial communities from Max Planck institute for Marine Microbiology, Germany - Olavius geniculatus... ...
GTGGGGGAGGGGTTTAACCTCCCCCACTGCATGAGGACGACCTCCCCACTGAAACTTGTCTGGGGGGGTCGGCTTAGACTCCCCAGAAGGGTTCCAGGAGCAACTGGAAAAAACGTGGGGGTACAAAAAAATTTTCTGCTCACTTCGCTCGCAGATTATTCATGTCCCAACGTTTAAGTTAGTGACGCCACCTTTATTTGTTCTTCTTATTTCAATTGCACTAAATTTGGTGAGTTGATTCTCGAGAAAATCATTATTGCCAAACGTTTATAATTGCCGCTCACATTTGAAGTAGAGCTGTCGAAGTGTTAATTTGTTAACGTGTTAACACACAGTACGCATTGCGTTTATTTTAAAATTTTTTTCCTGATATTGTAAGTGGACTACATCAAAAGGGTGAGTTGTGCCTGCGTCGCAAAACCATGACAGTAGTAATAAAGCGTCAAAACAGTAGTGACAGAACAGCAACAGGACAATTTTTACTCCTCGCACGCTACGTTCCTAACATAGCAAAGAGGAGTATATAAGATCAGTGTAATATTGAGGACTGACCGACCGATGACCGACCTCTGTTCTTGGAAGAGCCTTCCTGGAACGGTGCTAGATAGACGCATAGTCACTATGGACCACTGATAGGAAGTCGACCCCCGGGAGTGACCGAAGACATCACGTGATCCCAAAAGTTCAATGTCGTGACCCCATTATCTTTGTTACCATGGCAATGAAATTTGCCTATTTGCGGTGTGAAAAGAAAGGAACTAAAAAGCAGTTTAAACTAGAGAAAGCACTCGGAGAGCTCAGGTACCTCCGCCAAGGCAAAGCTATTCGCCAGGTGGCGTCACCATCTTTGCTTTGCCAGCGGTTCCCTTATGCCCCCTTTAACGCAATGGTAACGAAAATTTCAAAGTGATCCAGAATCCAGGATTCCTGCCGGATCACCCCCAAAATTGAATCACCTGTAGTTTATGCCATGCCCGACATACCATCAAAATTTCAGAAAGATCCGTCCATAACTTTTTTGAGTTATCTTGCTCACACACAGACAGACAGTCAAACAAAAAACGGCAAAAACATTACCTCCTTGATGGAGGTAAAAATACAGGAGAAAATAATACGTGCAAGGAGTACATTAGATTGCTCACAATCTGAAATATTTCTTGTTAATTGCTAGAAATTTGTTCAATCATCAAATAAACGTAGTTTAATGGAATTTTGGAGCTCCTGCTTCGTAGAATTAGGTGTACGGACACTTCATCACGCGACAGTTAATCACGCGACAATTAATCACCGACATATAATCACGCGACAATTAAACACGTAGACTTTTGATCACCCGACAGTTGAACACTTAGACATTTCATCACGCAACAGTTAATCACTGCATAATCAGACATTTAATTACGCAACAATTAATCACCGACACATAATCACTTAACAATCATCACACGACATAATCACAGTTCACATACAAAATCCTATAAAAACATGAATGTCCACGGACACGTTAACAACTCGACACAATAAATCGCTTTGGGACAGAAGGTCTGGGTATTTGTCTTTATTTGCTGCGTCACATCCATGTATGTGACAGAAGGTTGTGCACTAGCAATTTCTTGTAGAAATGATGAACATTGCATTTGAAGATCTTTTTTGATACCTTGCATGAAAGTCCACAATGTTGGATGGTGACAATGGAAAAGTGTCTGCAGACCAAAATGCCAACCTTCAACTGCATTTTGTTCTGCTTGCAATACCCGCTGCCCGCGCTTCATAATGAGTCCACATTTGTATGGGAAATATGACCGAGTCGTAGTGTTCACTATGCATGTTCTGGCCATTTTCTGTCTTTATAGGCATGTTTGAAAATGCACAATCGATCACAGGTCGGCGATTAACTGTCGCGTGATTAAATGTCGGGTGATTGTCACCAAACCGTAGAATTAAGTGCAGACCTGGCTGAAGGGTCCCCGTACCCTCCAGTCCGGGACCTCATGTATGCTCAGGGGCCTTATGCTGCGTATGAAAAATTTCTAGTTACGCGCGAAAGCAGCTACTGCTCAAATTTCTTGTTTTTTAAATATATTCAAAATGTAAAATAAGGAAACATGTAGAGAGTTTACCCAAAATGGACAAGTCTATTAATTTTCATTAATGTACTATAATCTGTGATGTACTGCGGCATGCTAAACTTCATTTTTTGCAAAGACAACACAAATTGTATCTGATTTTTTGCATTTAAAATTTTAGAAAAGTGGGCATATTTGCGGCTTTCTTTGAATGTCGAAAAGTCAATCAGCTTCAAGAGGCTTTGCCCCCTATCCTTCTGACCAGGGGCTCTACCTCTGGATTCTGCTAGAGGCTGCGCCCCCATACCCCCGTTTATAGAGGGTGAGTGAGTAGTTTCTTAACGGCGCATCAGCACAAATTAGGCCATTCAGGCTTCACAGTTGCATTTGGGGGCCTCCAAGTACCTAGTGCCGGCACTGATTAAGAGAATTTATGCACATGCGTTAATTTTTTTAACACGCGTTAATTCTTTAACCATTAACGCGTTAAGTTAATGTGCTCATTCGACAGCTGTAATTTTGACTATAATGCTCCAAATTCGATTTCAGTTGGGGCTCTGCAGTAGACACAACTGGGGTAGCTCATGGTACTCCCGCAGACCCCGTAGGTAGAATTTCAAGGGCAAGGAAAAGGAAAAGGAAACAAAGAAGAAAGGGACAGAGACAGGAGGAATAAAGAAAAGACAAGGAAGGGGAGGACGACCAAGGATGAAAGAGGAAAAAAGGAAGGGAAGGAAAGGGGGAAGATTCTCTGGATTTGCTAACTGGGAAAAATTTCCTAGCTACGCCATTGCAAAAAATTTACGTATTATTTACAAAAAGCTTCAGTCCCTGGACCGACTGGAAGACTTCCGTCATACGCCCCGCAGCCCCTAAAATATGCTAAAATGCGTTAGCGTTAGCGGACGGGGCTCTGCCCCCGGGCTGGACAATGATGGGGAGCTCATGATGATCCCCAAATCTCCTAATCGTCTCGGGATATCTCCTCCTTCTAAAATATCACCTATCTCACTTCATCAGCGCTGCAGGCGCCTCGACCCTTGGCGCTCATTACCCTGCATGACAGACAGCCTAAACAAGTCACTGTACAGGCCTATAGCAAGCTTCGCATAGTAGGCCTAATACATGATATTTGAATTATTCAGTATGTCAATAATGTGGTTCTCTCACTGAAGATGTGGGGCAGAAAATGTGCATTTTTCTTTCTGCTAGAGGTCCTCTGTGACTCTAAAATATGCTACAAATGCGTTTGCGGCCGGGGCTCAGACGCTCCCCAGACCCTGTAGTTGGCCCCACCCCTCTTGGCGCCTGCGGCGCCTCCACTCTCACGCCTTGGGCGCTCGCCAACCGGCGACCCTCCCACCACTGGCTTTTTGACAAATCGAACGCTGACTATGGTACCACTGGAGTAGGCTGTCTACAGCAACCATTTGGTAACAATAAATGCATGATAAATGACCACAATTGGCAACAAATTTTGACTAGGTTACCTACACCCAATCTCATTAGAATGGAGACTTGGGGTCCCTGAGTAATAGAGTCAGTGAGATCATTTTGGTGCTGTCGTAAATTTGATCTTAAACAAGCAGAGTTAAAGTCTTGGACAAAGCATGGTCTAAATGCTAGGAACACGCGTCTAGTTTTCTTGTCAAGTGAAGCTTCATTCGGTCTAATGGATTTAGCAGGATCAAGAGTGTGATCAATGGTGATGCTTTTAAATGTCGTCCAAAGGGAGGGGCAAAAATATTTAGGGGAATGACATTCCCCCTCGACTACATCACTGGTATGTATGAGCAGATATAAGGCTATGAGTGAAAGCAGTTTTTGAAGTTAACCACTTAAAAGGTAATAATTCAAGGGCTATTCGAATAATGACTGATGAATGATATTTAATAGCCTAAAGTTTGCAAACCAAACAGCAATGGCATTGAGGGTTAAAAAGTGGGCGGGGCAGGAGATTGCACATTTCCAACGGACTGAAAATTTCAAACAGAATTCCGACAGACAACTGCAAATTTTTGATAGTAGATTATGGCTGCTCAAAGTTTCAATTTTGCCCTTAAATTTCCCAAAATGGGGGCTTTTTAGAGCAACGAATTGGATTTCTGGACAAACATTTTTGAACAAGAACATTTTCTGGCAAATGTCTGACAGCCCATAATTTACGGGAGTGAGGGGACAATTACTTCCCCTTCCCCCAGCCTGCAATGCCACTGCTGACTAGTATCCATTGACCAAGCCAAGCAAGCAGCCACCAATACATTTTGTCCACTGTCTCTGTGCATCATTGTCAACAGCAGCAGCTTGAATGTTGCCAACGGCTTTGCTCGACCATTCCGCAATGCTGGCTACACTGTCTGGCCAGAACCTAACACCATTCAGTGCGTTGCAGGTCGCTCGGCACAGTATGGATACGTAGTTTGAGTGCTGTGGGTGGCAAGCTGATGGCTCAATGCTGACTGAGGTAATGCAGCCTCTCTCTACAGTTGCACAAATCGTCACAAGTACATCTAAGCCACACACGTGATGGGCAAACGTACGGTCAATGTGAAACTTTGGCGTATGACCATAAACCCAGTCCCAACTCTTCAGCTCAGACCGAAGGCTGTCGATGCCAGCAAATTTCTGCTCATCAGTTGGATCAATATATTCAAAACCAGCCTACAGCCACCACACAACACAACAACAGTACAGGGTTGGCCAAAAAAACCGGACCTCTTTGAGCGTTGATAACTCAGAGATGGTTAATGGTAGAAAGACGTGTGATACGTCAAAAGTTTCAAAATGCTGCAAGGAATAAACGACATATTTGCATAGTGAAGCATTTAAATATTCTTTGCCTAATTTGCATAAATATTCATCACCCCCGAAGTTATAGCAAATTTGAGTGTAACACATGGATTTAACAGGGATATTTGAGCTTTTATAACTTAGCAATTTTTATTGATGGATAGGCGCGTAATACGCCAAAAGTTTCGAAATTGTGTACAGAAAAAGTATACAACTTGCATGTCGCAGCATTTAAATATTCTTTGCCTGATTTACACAAATCTGCCCCACCCCTAAAATCATGCTAAATTGGCAGTAACGCATGAATTTAGGTTGATTTTCATTCAGCATACAGTGAAATATCAACAATCATTAACACATACGTTGAGATTAGATAAAATTTGACATAGGCAGTTGCTTAGCTTTTGCATTCATAACCGTCATTAGTTCTTTTAGGCAGCTGATCGATTGCTGGAGTCAATGTGTTCAGGATCAGCATTCGATTAACACACGTTTTAACTAGTCAGTTACTGAAATTTTGTGACCATGCTATTCATTGCAATGCCCTCACACTGAATAATTCACAGATTTTTTGGCAGTGAGTTGTTGAGTTCAATGAACTCGGTCACATGGGAGTGCAGGCAAATGCCTAATTTCAGGGGTAATAAAGATTTATGCAAATTAGGCAAAAATATTTAAATGATTTGCTATTCAAGTTCGGCCCTTCATGTCTACAACATTCTAAAACTTTTGACATATAACACGCTTTTCTACGGGTAATTATATTTATCGCTGAGTTATCAACGCTCAAACAGGTCCGGTTTTTTATGGCCCACCCTGTAATTATTATTCATCAATTTCGATGAAAGCTAACAGTGGTAAATGCCAAAGAAAATGCATCAACTGTCCTGTTCAACCAATTTTTAGCTACAAGCTTTCACAGATGCGCTGAGACAATTATTGTAGACAGACAAAAATGTTGACTTTTCTGGAAAAACAAACAGATATCTAACTGAGATGATTTCAGATGCTTGTCATGATACCAGTGTATCTTCTTTATAATGTTTTGATGAGATAAATGTAATCAAAATTCTAATGACCGAAACTTTACTAATCGTTACAACTTTTTAAAAATTAACTGCATGATTAAGGTTAACTCCCATAGCTCTAGTTAAAACTATATGTAGCCAATTCAATTGAATAAAACAGCTGAAGGAAATCAAATACTTGTTTAACGTGCAACAAATGTGCAGTTTATGCAGCAATACTAAAAAATTATCATCCTAAAAAATTAATTTGGATGAAAATTATACATACATCAACTTTGCTTGCACCCATCCTGTTGCTGTCATATGCTTCAGCTAGCAACTCAACCACATTGTCATGAGTCAGCCCTGGTGAAGTGTCGGCCAGATTAGCGACAGGCATGCGAACACTAGCTGTGGCTCTGCTTGCAATGCCCTAGAAAAAGAAAATATCACATCATCAAAAAAATTGCATGAAAAACACTTACATGGCAGAAATTAAGGATTTTGATGCTGTTAATGATGTGACATTCTGCTATATGTCTGGCTTAGATTGCAGGAGGCGCCAAAAGTTGCTTGGTAAAAATAAAAAGAGTATTATTTTTTACGCACGAATGCAGCTACTGCTTTCAGCGCGTCCTAGCCATCGCAATTCTGTCCGTCTGTCCGTCACATGGGTGGATCAGTCAAAACCGGTGCAAGCTAGAATCACCCTATCTTCACCGCTGGCTGCCTGGAAAACTCTAGTTTCAGGAACCGTAAAGCATTTCCGTAAATTCAAGGGGGGTCACCCCGAACGAGGGCGCTAAATGAGGGGGTGGGAAAAATTTGTGATTTTTACAGGCTTGCCGTGGATATGAAATTTCCCATCCATATCCATATCCACAGAGGCCTGCGTACATGCAGCTCCCAATTTTTGCAAAATAAAGCAGTGCAAGAGCGTTTATCCTTCCCCCGTAAAACATGACAGATATTTCCCACTTTAAATTGTTAAAAAATAAATAAAAGTAAAAAACAAACACACATTAGCATTATCTTAGATTAGTATTTCCCAAGTTTCGTGAAAATCTACATAATTTTATTGCCCCTGTTTCTGGGGTAGAATATGTCGTGTGTCTGTCGCCTGTCTGTCCGTAATGCATGTACTGTGGCTAAACGGTACGTCGTAGGGGGTCGGCGATGGTATTACTGGATAGGGGAACGGCGACTTTACATAGGCTGTCAAAAGTAACCACGTTCCTATCTGCAGCGGTTGGGCTGCAATTTTGAATGCAGCCATCACCCATCGTATCGTATCCCTCCGTTGATTGTAGCGTTCACTAAAACAGTGTCACCATGGTGTGAATAATAAAGACGGTAGTCACTCTGGAAAATTGCTTTCTTTCCACGACCTGAAGTCGGGCGCTGGCTTTCAGATATAAGAGAGAGCCTACGGTCAGCACACCCCAGCAACAACTGGGATTCTTGTTTTCCAAGACGCAGGTTATATTCATGTACGACTACAAATAAAAGGTGGAGTGGACGCTTTTGAAGCGCTATTGGTTTGTACTTCCCACTAGCATTAAATATGTTAGTAAATAGAAAAACGTTTGATAAAAATTATAAATAAACTCTCAAATAAATAAACCTTTTGTTGCTCAAGGAACAGTACTAAAGCACTGAAAATTAAGATCCGTTGCTGTTATAGTACTGACAAATTAATTTAGGCAGATTAAATATTAGCGTGCTGATATCAGCGATTATAATTCGTTTGACTCAGTAATGTAAATAAAGGGGAAAATGCAGAGTATAAACGACAGACAAGGAAAAACTATAGAAACACTAAGCATATAAGTATTCAGTTTAATTAGCAGGTGTGCCAGCATAATATCCACAGGACGGCCTAAATCTCATATCCACACACGGATATATCCATGGATATCCATATCCACGACTAGCCTGGATTTTTAGGCAATAAGTCGCTATATTTCAATAACGGTGCGAGATAGGGTCTAGATTACTATTAATCACTAATAGGAAGTCGTACACTGGCTCTCGATTGCCACCAAATTCAATGACCTTGGATGACCTTGAACGCTAAAAATAAATAGGGGGTTTTATGGGATTTTTGGCAATTTCGGGCTGCGAGACACATTTCAAGAGCGAATTGCGTCGAAACCAATTGAGACAGACATGGACAAGCTGCATACGAAATTTTCAGCATTGAACGTAGATTTCAATGGTCCAAGTCTCGATTTTCTAGGTTCAAGGAAACCTGCGCAGTGCGCACGAGGGCATCAAAGAACGGTACCCCCGTAAAAGTCGCTATTTTTCTGATGTTGGCCAGTCTTTCGTGAAAATGGTTGAAGATAAGCATGGCATGCTATAGGCTTTCACGTGTCTCGTGAGCATTAGCTCAAATTTCTTCTTAATCCTAATCTTCAAGACTTGTGTAATCCATCCATGGCTGCACAGCGCACACTGTACCCAGTACACAAAATAAGCTTTATAGCAGTCTGCAGTTAACACTGATAATGAAAAAAGTGTAAAATAATCTAAGCATACAAGATTTAAAAAAAACACATACTGTCAAACCCTGTAGATAACTTCTGACACTATTTAGGTTAGCACTGAGCAACAGTGTGCAATGGTGATAGGAAGCTTTTGCTCCAAGCTTTGCAGCAGTTCCAGATATCTACTACCATAACAGCAAGTAACACATACTACAGAATCTACAAAAAGAAAACATTGAACAAACCAACAACAGACCACAAAAAACATCACGTCTGTCAAGCTAGCGTTCATGCAGCGAGCCTATGCAGCCGTTAAACGCTAGACGCTGCATATGCAGCGTTTAAACGTGTTCGTCTAGTTGAACGCTAGCTTTAAACGCTGGCGTCTATTTAGACGCTAGCGTCTACTTTGACGTCTTTGTCTAGTTTTCACGTTGCCACGCTGCTAGAGTCAAATTGAGCGTTAGCGTCGATTCAAACGCCAGCATCTAATTTGAAAGTGGCAGCGTGGTAGCGTTTAAGTAGACATTATACCCAGTTTAATTGCTGGGAACTTTCTGGGGATGGCTGATATGGGCCCACATGGTGGCCTAAGCCTACGGGGTGGCACTGGCTGCCCTGCCCTGCATTGAAACGATGGAACGATGGACGTCTGCTCCGCTGGTGGTTGTCACTTTGTTACAGCGTTTTAGTTTGACTTCAGGGAAAACTTTTCCTGTGATAGCATTTGCAGCTGCTTTCCCATTTTTTGGCTTAATCAAACTGTAAAAATGTGTTCAAGTTCTAAGAAGGATCACCACTCACCATCTCTAGTATAGAAAGAAATCATTTTTGCACCTCCTTGTATTTCATCTGAAAAACCCAAAGTGTTTGAAATGTCATCAGTTCACGAGATGCATGCTTTTGATAAATGCAAACTGCAATGGGCAGCAGAATAGGAGAAATAAATGATCGAAATTGTGGCATGTGTAACTGATGTGCATCTTCGTTGATTGGTCTGTGTTGCTTTAGATTTCAAAACTTCATTTAGTAACAGGGAGGGACTATCTGGAATCATAGATAATCCACTGTTGGTACTTTCCATGGCACGATATTTGAAGCAGTTATATATTTGCATTTTAATATCATCTGAATGAATAAAGCAGCCATACTAATTATACTGTCCTTATCGGTTTGTACATCAAATTTCTTTTCTAATTTCCACAAGCTTTGTAAAACTTCATGTCCCTTTTCCCTAAAGGTGACATCATTGGACTAAGAAGGAATGGTTGTAATTATCACTTGATCACCATATTTCTTTGTCGGTTTTTCTTTCAACGTCTTTTATGAATATTAGTCTTCACGTTATTCAAGAAAGACTGGTGAATATCTAACAGTTAGGATAACGAATATTGGCATTCGTCATTTACTTCAAAATGCAGTTTTTACCTCTACTGGCAGTAGAGTCATTGTATTAACACATCAATATTATATTTACATTCTACTCTTTATTAGTCCGCCCGAAAGCGATAGCTTGCGGAGCATGATGTTTTACGCATGATGTTTTTTTTATTGTTTTTTCCGAGCATGAGATCTCCGAGATGCGTGGGCCGACCGGCTTGAAATTTTGCACGATGATCAGTACTAGGCCGAATTTTATAATGCTGGTCCAAAATTTTGGGGGGCGCACCCCAAAAAAATTTCAGGGGCGAAAAACATGCAAAATTTGGCCCGATTTTGGACGACTTCGAAGTTCGGCGGCCAATATCTCTGAAACGGATGAAGATATTCAAAATCGGATTTTTATTCCGTCTACCGCGATTCCTCCTGCGTTAGGCGAAACAAGTCCGGTGAAGTTTGGTCCAGTGACCTGGGAGATCTCGATGTGAAATCGTACCCACCTAAAGCGCATTTTTCGGAAAAACATATTTCGGCCCAGGGGGTGCTGCGCCCCCAAATTTTTACACGCGCTAGAGAATCACCAAGTCTTACTAGCGCACCCCCCACCGGGGACGGGGGCCCCTAGATGGGGGTGATAACGCGGGTACAACTTTTAGG
>Ga0209367_1013726_pt1 | contig 10389 bp, 9 predicted proteins | sample WorMetLIZISLAND2_FD_187412 | JGI IMG/M metagenome (GOLD analysis project Ga0209367, IMG submission 187412) | Marine gutless worms symbiont microbial communities from Max Planck institute for Marine Microbiology, Germany - Olavius geniculatus... ...
GCTTTAAAGGAAGGATAATTTAATGATAATTTATAAACAATATAAATTGCTGTTTGTCAAAACGTCACTGTGACGTCATCGGCAGTAACGTGTAACCAGTTTTTAAAAATTAAATAGCATTTTTAGCTTGAACATTTTTAAATGCCGAAAAATCGGTAGGCGGTCATGTTAAAAAGTCTATAACTTCGTCATTTTTTAAGAGAATCAAACTTTATTTGGCAGTTAGATGTAACAGGTTTCAGCAAATAAACGTGTAAAATTTCAAATTAAAATTCCAAGTGGTCGCTGAGAAAACAGCGAAAAAATTTAAGGGGCTACTTTTTTTGGCCGCACCCTGTACAGGTCTAAGTCCAAACAGTAGCATAAAAGCAGCATTATCAACTCCGATATTAACTATGATATGAACATTATGTCCCAAAATCTATCTGTTACAGTGGCGGTTCTAGCCCCCAAACATCTGGGGGGGCATGGCCCATGGCGAGCGCAGTAGCCCCCAGCAGGGTCCAGGGGCAGAGCCCCTGCTCAGAGGGTCAGCTGAAGCTGAAGCACTTTTGGTTTTTGGACGTTCAATGGAAGCCCCAAATTTGCCCACTTTTCTAAAATTTGGAAACGCAAAGAAGTCATATATTTGTGTTATCTTTGCAAAAGATCATGGGTGGCCATGAAACTGGGGGGGCTTGGAGCAAAACTGGGGGCCTGTGCGCCCCCCAGCCTGGGCCTAAAACCGCCACTGATCTGTTACCATGTAAAATGACTAAAAAATTAATAAGCAAATGTTTTATGGTGAAATTAGATTTATTTAGTCATATCATACAAAATCACATAAATGACCTTGACCTTCAAGCCACTCAGTACTTTTCCACAAAATTGCCCATAATATTTTGAACACAGAAAGTTTTTTTTGCTTTATGACAAAACTAACAGTAAAAGCAAAAACAATATGGAAATGGATAAATCAAAATCAAAGTGCGAGTGCAGCAGTTTAGCATAACATCACTGAGAGACCAAAAACTGCAAACAAATAAACTAAATCGATCAAGACTATTTTACAAAATAACTTTTCCTGACAATGTCAACAATTTTTGTGATGATTCTGCAAGTAACTACTAAGTGCAAAATAGCCATAGAAAAAAGTGCATCATCAACTATAGAACTAACTACCGGTATGATAAACAACAGAAACCTACCCTCATCACCGGCTTTATGCATGCAAAATATCATAACAACAGGTCCACCACGGCAACAAAAACACAAAAATGCCACAGCCAAAAATGGCCAAAAGTCACCAAAGATCATCAACTACACTTTGAATCAATGAATAATAATGAATAGAATAATAACAGTAATAATAATTAGTATATTGGTCATAACAATAGTCTACTACTTTCAGTTTTGCTTAATTGCAAATAATTTCTGTGTAATAATGAGAGCAGTAGCAGAAAGTGGCAGCAGTAATTGTACCTACTGGTAACATTACAAGTAATGTGTTTGCAGGAAAAGGTAAAAAAAACTCTACACTTATTGTGATCTTAGACTAACGATTCTGTTGCAAAATTTCAAACAAACAAACATCTAAAAACTGATACGAAGATAAAAAAAATCCTGTGAGGTGAGAAAAAAAAGAAAACTCTTAATGGCACTTGAAAAACTGCAACAGTTACTGTAGGCAAAATTATAAAAACACTGCAAAGCCATAAAAACTCAGATAATGCCAGCATTTGAAAAGCTGCCTAAAAACCACAAACACACAAAAAATGCCAGCATTTTAAAGCCAAAAAAACACAAATATACAAAAATGCCAGCATTTAATTACACAGCCACAACACAGTAAGCCACAAGCTCACACAATGATAGACTTTATATCTCTCAGATATAATAATAAAATAAACGAACCTATATGGGACGGTAGTTGACTCCTCTGTATCAGTTTCTCAACGTTGCATACCAGTGAAGTTCAAAGTCGTGTGACATAAAAATTAGGCCAAATATCAAAAGTCTCGCCCAACCAAATTCAGAAACGGTGTCCTTGTTTAAGGTTTACTAGTCACTTGCCAGCTCTCATTGCAAATGGTGGAAGAGATGAGACTTTGAAAATGGGTCAACTTCTAAATCTTAAGACCTCGTCAAATGACCATACAGCATACTGTCCTGTAGCAACCGAATTTCATTCAAATCAAAAAAACTTCTGTGTACATATGGACAGAGAGACCAGCTTCATCTGGGTGAATCAGTCGAGGAGTCAACCGCAATAATCTGCACTCCCTTCTTGAAGGAAACAAAATTATTCAATAAAAGCAAAATTTTGCTGACCTTCAAATGTGTCATCTCCTTCTAGCATCAGTTCGTCATCAGAACATATGTTGAGTATATTCACCAGCATCTCCGTAACTACAACACCATCGACAAACCACTACTAAAACTCTGACTACTACAACTATTGCACCACCTTTGTAATAATCGTGCCATGTTACAGCACACTACAAACTGTCGTTAATGTTACTATTGCTAAGACTAGATGACAACCGCAATGCCCTCTATGTCTAGTACAACTACTAACACAAGTATAAACTAACTGAGTGCCAGTATCTACTACAACAGCCACAATTACTACAACAATCACCATCATTGCCACTAATGCTACTACATAAACAATTCAAACATATTACCACCAATAAGTCAGAAAGCATCAGGATAGACAATTGGCCTGTAAAAATGTTGGCTACAGTGATTACCAAACTTGCAGCCAATCCAAAAGATTGTCCAGTGGAACGTAAATCTACAGACATATTAAAACTAATCTTTCTGCTGCCTCTGATGCAGTGGTGTCAGTCAAAATTTATTTGGTGGGGAGGAGGCAAAATTTGTTCCTGAGACAAATTGACATAAAATCACTCATATGGGTCTGTGAAGCCTGAAAAGCAAAAATAGAGGGCAAAGGCCTGTGAGAGACAAACAAAGGGAATGGTAATTCTTGGGAAAGCAGCAGAAAGCCCCCCTCTCACCGAATACAGATCTGGAGGAACACTGTATGTAATCCGGGGTCCATGGTGGCTGGGCATGCCATAAGAGCCCAGAAAATGGATAAAACTTTTACCCACACATTTTTTATCGAGGGATGGAGTGATCGCTCCCCTACCTTGTCCCCAGTATCTACGCCATTGGCTGGTACTACTGCTAGAGACCTTTCTCGCCGACGAATGGCAGCGACCATGTGAAGACATCCATAAAGTTCGGCAGCCAATAGGGATGCGGCGAACAGTTGAACTGGCGAATATTCATAACATTGTTCTCGTACTTCAATATAGCGGCTGAAACATGACATTGTGGCATTAAACACGCTGAAACTGAAGTGCTTCTCTGTTACAAACTAACAGACAAATTATAATGCAAACATCCTAACAGGCCACATTACAGATTTTGTCCGTCTGTCTGTCTGTACCATACAGGCCGTAACGCAAAAATGCAGTAAAAATGTGTAAACATTCCTCAAGGCAGAAGTTAATGGCATGTCTAGCATGAACTATGGTAAATATGTGAAAAGTAGTGCTGGTAATAATAAAAAAAATTTATAATAGTTAACTTCTTGAAAATTAACGATTAATTAATCGTTAATTTTAGTTAATTTTCCACAAATTTCATAATTATGATAAGCAAATGATTTGTGGCAAATCATACAGAAAATGTTTTCAGCAGAATCAACTGTATTGTCATCCCACAATTTAAATCCAAAATAATCAGACATACAAAAAGAAATGGCCTTATATTTAACTAGCTCAGTATTCTTTAACTTGCTGTTGGCCATTATTGTTTACTTCACGCTTGAAATCTACTTTCTGTTATGTCAAGTAAGAAAGCAAAACAATATTTGCGATCAATCATTGAAAATGTCTTTAATCGTTAAAATTCCTTAATCATCAACGACTAGAGCTGTCGAAGTGTTAATCTTTTTAATGCATTAATGCACTGCGTTAATTTTTTTAATGCATTAATTAATGCGTTATTAATGCAGCCATGCCAGTCAAGAGGGAGAGTAGAGGGTAAGTTACCCCGGGTCCCGTGACATTTGGGGCCCTCGCCAGTAGAATATAAAACTTACAAAGCAAATGAAAACAAATTTTTAACAATAACTGACATCGTCGCTAGCATAGAAATCTGTTAGCCTGTCATCAAAATAATATTTATTTACAGTAATAATGGAACGACAACTACAGTGTCATTACTTGAAACATTATTCAATTGTCAAATAACCGCAGTTTAACAAAATATCGTAACTTTTGCTTCACAGAATTATGTAAATTAAATATATTTATGCATGGGCGTTAATTTTTTTAATGCGCATTAATTTATTAATGCATTAACGCATTAATTAACGCATTTATTTGACACTCTATTAATGATTAAATTGATCGTCAACTTCCGCAGCTCTAGTAAAAAGTAATGTAAAACTAAGTGGCCACCCTCTTCTGCAGTGTGCCTATAAGTATACAAATGAAAACAGCGGAAAAGTACTATTACTACAAACGTCGTTCGATGAATAAGTTACAAAACAGCGTTATTCTGTTAGTTTACCAAATATTAAAAATCCGAAATATACATTTTATAGTGAATTTAATTCTGAGTAGTGAGTTTTATGACAATGATGTCACTATGATGTCATTTATAAACACTAAATATGATGACGTTGCCACTGAAATCATCCCATAACGAACAGCGTGCTGTTATTGTATTTTTGTGGGCCAAAAAATAATGCAAATCAGATTCACTCTCAGATGCATCCAGTACATGGCAACAAGTGTTTTCAGAAGCAAACTGTTCACATTTGGTGTAAAAATGCTGAGTGGGCAGAAATTTGTATCACATACCGAGGTGCAATCAGTCGTTCTTCAGTGGCATGGACAGCAGCCAGCATCGTTCTTTGCATCGGGCATTCAGAAGTTTGCTGACAGATAGTGTCCCTCGTGGTACTCACTCATTTGATATTCTCCAGGATCTGCATTGGCTCCCAATTGATCAACGCATTGACATACATCATTCTCAACTCCTCTCAACCTGCTTATCTACGTTCTCTGCTCAGTTATCACAGTCCCATACGTTCTCTGCGTTCGGCCAACACCAATCTGCTGTCGGTTTCACGTGTCCGCACAACCTTTGCCTCCCGCGGTTTTAGTATTGCAGCCCCCACAGTTTGGAACTCACTACCCTCTAGTACCCGTAGTTCTACCTCTGCAGACACTTTCCGTCGCCTCCTTAAAACTCACTGCTTTCAGCAGGCCTACTGCTCCCTCTAGCGGCTCAGCCAAGTGCCTCAGATTCGGCCACTGGCTGACTTTGTGCACTTTAAATATGCACAAACTTACTTACTTACTTACTTAGATTACTGGTGGGGAAAATAATACATGTGTGGGCTGTGTTCTGCGTACAGATGACGTCACAATAATGACGTCATCATCAAAAAATTTTCTACATGTGTTCAGAATAAAATTACTTACAAAACGTATGTTTTGTATTTTTTAGATTTGCAAAACTAACAGAATTACGCTGCTTTGTAACTTATTTATCAAACAACCCTCGTAATACTACTACTACTACTACCACTACCACTACCACTACTACTGGTACTAGTACTATGTACCTTTGTTATTGTAGACATCAAGGTAGTTTGGAGCTGAGAAGATTGTTATTAGCGATGGGAATCCCGTAGTCTGACTCTTGCGATACATTCGATATCTATCAGCCAAACACATATATGCAGATGGCACGTTCTCATCAGATAACAATAATAATATGTTTGTTGTACTGAGCATTGTTGTACTGAGCTACTGCGAGAGTTCATTCGATTCATCTGATGTATGTAGCGTAGTGGCAGATGGCTGCCAACCTTTGGACCAAGCCAATCAGCTTAAGCCAACAGATCCACCTACAGGCAGCTATAGTGACTACATTCACCATCGCTACTTAATATTATTATTCGGGTTTGGCAGATGACAAGCAGATATAACTAATTTTAACACTACTTTTGGCTGCTTGTCCCAAGTTACCAAAACTAACATAACATTTCAACAATAAATAAAATTATAGACATGGTGGTGCAACAAAAGCAGAACATATGACATGCGTCAGCAAGAGCCGAGCAGTTCTGCAAATGATTAGCCTTGATCCCTTCAGTGAAGAGTGGTCACATTTGACACAATGCTACCGTCACACAGTGATGCTGACTTACTAAGACTGTCTATAACCGTTCCACTATCCTTAACAGTTTGGCCACAATTTGTGATATGAATTCCGACTGGGAATATTAACCCCCAAATCTCTCCATCCAGATGAGAATCAGTCCTTCTTCAAAATAAAGTTACTTGGGGTTACAAACTAAAAGTATCTGTAAAAGATGACATCACCGAGTCAAATCAGTGTTCAGTGGCTTGAGACACAGACCATGCTGTGGTAACAGCTGTCACAACATGCAATGCTGGCTTGGTGACATAATCATAAACTGGAAAGCAGTCAGAGACCACAGACCTCCGCCAAGTGCTTGTCAGATTGTAATGTAGATTTCACCTACCGTTAATGTTGCAAAGTATTCTTCGATTACTGTATTAAAACACTAGGGAACTCTGTGCAACAACTTTAAAAGACATTTTTGTTCAGCTTGTCCAACGAAAATAAACAACCGGAAGTTTTGAGTGCATTCCAAACTATAGTTGCATTTTCTACATTGACCTAGTTCTACGTGACCGCCATGGACATGTCGTTCGCCCGGTAGCAGCACCATATTCGGTTTGGCAGTGGCTTTCCTTATGCCCCATTGAAAGCAATGGTAACGAAAATTTCAAAGTGATCCAGAATCCAGGATTCCTTCCAAATCACCCCCAAAATTAAATCACTGGTAGTTTTTGTCATTCCCGACATTCCCAGAAAATTTCAGAAAGATCAGTCCATAACTTTTTGACTTATCTTGCTAACACACACACAGACGACAAACTCTGGCAAAAACATAACCTCCTTGGCAAAGGTAAATACTGGATTAATGGCAAGAGGTCACATTTGACTCTCAGTCCGGTTGCTATCAGATATTTACTTCTTATATAGGTGACTGTTTGTGGTCAGCTTAACCATTTTGGCATGTAAACAACCACCAAGGTCAACTCAGCCTTCCATCCATTCAGGGTAAGTAAATCGAGTACCAGGTCTGTCTGGCTGACATTAAACAGGGTGCATTCACTTGCATCTGATGGCAGACCTGTATGCATGATCCTACATATCAGGTGATGCTCCATTGCTCTGTGATAGATACCTGAAAGCCATAGATACCCTTTGATACTTTAGCCATTAAAATCAGCACAATAATGACAATGATGATGATGATAATGATACACTAACCCAGCGTCCTGTGCCTCGTGCGCTCTGATGACAGACAGCAGATTGTTGTGCTGAAGAAAGTCACAACACGCTGCATAGCTGCACGCAGACAACTACTACGTGTTACTACTACTATACATTACTACTACTACTACTACTACCACACACTACAGCAGACTGTTGTGCTGCAGGAAGTCACAACACGCTGCATAGCTACAACAACAACACGTTACTATAGCTGAATTGTGTTTGCACTAACTGCCAGCTCAGGACCATTTAAAATGAAGATGTGAACCAATCTTGAGGTTGCAAAACTTTGAGACAGCATGCAGACAATGGGATCGATTTACAGTTTACATTACAGGCCTAATGGACAGTAACGGCGCATACTAACCTGTAGAAATATGAGCAACCGCGGACGCTGTTATGAGTGAAATGTTCTGTTGTCTTCTCGCTCCCAAACTCTTCCAATGGATCCGACCAGAGCAGATCACACATTGGACCAAACGCCGGCGGCTCCTTGAATCTATCCAACTAAACAAACAAACTGACATAGAGGGATACAGAGAGACTCATAGACAAACACATAGAGAGATACACAGAGACAGACATGTGGGCATGCAGACAGACAGACAGACAGACAGTCAGACAGACACAGAGCAGAGTATGGGTGATGGCAAACAACCCAAATTTTCCAGCCAAGGAACTGGTACCGGAAATGTGGTGGCATCTCCAATTTCATCGGCTACGAAGGTCAACATCACCAGTCACAATGCAGATGCATTTAAACGAGGCTTCAATCGTGGTGATCGATCGATATTACTCTGGAAATGGGCTGAACCAATAAGAACATTATCAGTCATTGAGACAGATATCGTCAGCAAGTATCACCATCAGGCAAATTAGTGGGGCATCATTAGTTACCTTCCTAATGTCATCGAGGGTATGTAGTTCGGGCGACAGTCCGCCATGTACGCAGAGAAACTGTTGGTTCATAATGGCCGCCAGCGGCAGACAGTCAAATGCATCCATACACGCATCATACACCTTCTCCGAGTACTTTATCTTACCTGTCAGAAAACAACAACAACTACTACAACAACTGACACTACTATTACAGAAAAAAAAACAAAAATGACAACAGCAGCAGCAGCAGCAACGGCAACAGCACTAGCAAGAAAAACAACTATTGCTACTATTTTTATTAGTTTCTATTTCTCATTGCACGCTGTTCATATGAATTCATATGCAATACAGTACAATTCATGCAATAATGTCACGCATATGATTAGTGCAACGTACACTCTTGCTTGAAAGTGAAGTATTCAGTAAGGTGCCGACACTCATGATTGCCACGTAGCATAAACAGTGTTGTCGGGTGAAGAATTTTCAATGCCCACAGGTACAATACACACTGCAAACACAACCATACTAGTAGTAATAGTTATAGTAGCAGCAGTAGTAGTAGTTGTCGACGTTGTTTTTGCCGTAGCAGCTGTAGCAGTAATAGTACATCGTAGGCCATAAAAAACGTGGCACTTTACTAGTGTCCATATCTTCGCAAATTATTGACCAATTTTCAAAATTCTTTCACTGGCACACTCTGCAGACAATTTGCAATAACGTGATTATTATATATCCCACCACACAGTAAATGCATCTCCACACTACCTCTTGAAATATAAATGGAAGCAAAAACTTAACGATAATGACAAAAATTTAGGTAAACGAAAAAAAACACTTCAGACACGCTCCCACCTCAATGCTGAAGTATCCACGGTCGACGTAGTCACCCAGGAATAGATAGCGAGTACTGGCTGGTGGGCCACCGACCTCAAATAACTTCATCAAGTCATAGAACTGACCATGTACGTCACCGCATACTGGCAACAACAACAACAACACTAGCTGTAGTAGTAGTAGTAGATTAGTAGTAGTAGCAGACTGTAGTGCTGATAGTAGCAGTATGGTAGTAGTTCCAACTGGTCTTTAAAAAAATTGGTGTAAACGTTTTGAAAGCAGCAGCAACCAGTCTGCCAATTTTCAGTCCAGCAGATCAAAAGCAAAGCCACTGGACGTCAAAAATTGCTAGAAAATAAGATATATCTTGCATAATCATGATTACTGTCAATGTCTGAGACTCTCAGCAACTGTAGACAAACATATCATGTCAGCACTCAGTTCCTACATTATTATCAATTATCAATCATCAATCATCATCATCAATACATGAAAGCAAAGATCTTGATATGCAACAAAGCAGTACGATCAATAAAATGCTGTACTAGATTGTTACTGTCCAATGTCCATGCTCGGTATTGTTTTCATCAGTTTTCTGTTTTTCCCTCTGTGACCACTGACCACGATATCTCATGAACAGTGGGACCTAGCCAGCTAAAATTTTGGATGAGCATATATCTTGACAACCTCTCGAAAACTACCAAATATCAAGATCACAGGTTAAAGGCCAAGGTCACGGGACCGAATTATTGGATTCGTTCCCACAGCGACATAAGGCATAAAAGTTTGTGTACAATGCATAAAGCACTGCACACTTAGCTCAGTGAAATTTTGCACGAACATGTAATTGGCTAACATCTAGCAACCTACTAAATTTCAAAAGCGTAGATCAAAGGTCAAGGTCACATAAGTTTTTTCCTCTGTTGTCAGTGTGCTAGCAGATGAAAATATGAAGTGCACTCGTACAGCGACTAACTACCTAAGGCTTTCTTGTGTTTTTTAAGTGCACAGACAGTACTTAGCTTTGAGTAATATTTTTCACACATACTGCTGGTCGCATGTTATTAAGGTATAAAATAAGTTTCATTTTACAGCTACAAGAAAGCATCTACACTAATATTTAATAGTCTTTTTCTCTTATCATCATCATCTTCATCACTATCTGTGTGGTGTGATGATCAAAGGAATTGTGCAGACTGAAGGACCACCAACAGACCATTAGACCACTCACTAGACATCTGCTTAACACCACCCAGCCATCCAAGCAAGTTTCCCCCACCCTCCCTCCATCCC
>Ga0209367_1013727_pt1 | contig 10389 bp, 4 predicted proteins | sample WorMetLIZISLAND2_FD_187412 | JGI IMG/M metagenome (GOLD analysis project Ga0209367, IMG submission 187412) | Marine gutless worms symbiont microbial communities from Max Planck institute for Marine Microbiology, Germany - Olavius geniculatus... ...
GCTTATTGCTGATATGATGAAAATTTTTCATCAATGAAGCAGATAAAATTTACCATCGAAGCAGAGTAACTAGGGACAGCACCAGTTGAGACAAGCAAGCCTGTATTCACGATGCATTATGACGTCAGCATTACATCACAACTAGCAAAGAATGTTTAACTAACAGCCATATTTTGTCCATATATTTTGAATTAGCATTTCTTCAGCTACATCTGGTAAAAATTTCGTGTAAATTGATCATCGTTTGAGTGAATTATGAAAGAAATAAAAAGGGTGCCCGTTTTTTTGAGACACAGTGTATATTTAAGTAAGGAAAGAGCTTTGCGTGTTTTTTCAAATGTTTTTCGTGCGTTTATCAACACTAGTTCATGAATTTTAAGCAATTTTGTGTGCAATTAAATATGGTACAAAAATTAACAAGTAATTTGAGCAAAGTTCATGAGACGCGCGACAGCCTTAGCAGTTCCTGTTCGCACATTGTCTTAATCTATCTTCAGCCATTTTGTCGCAATTTACCCTTGAAATGTGCATCGCAGCCAAAGATTGCAAAAAAATCAGCAACACCCATTAACACCACTTATTTTGGAGGTACAAAATCGTTTAAAGTCATCGAGGTAAATATCCAAAAAAACTCGTTACCAATGCCTGTTATGATAAGCAGCATGTCTCTGCCTATCTGCAACTGTTTTCACGCTAACGAGCCGATATCGGTAAAATAACCACTTTTAAGTGGGGCAGCCTTTTTTGGCGCTCACGTGCGCAGGCTTCCTTGAACTTAAGGCATCGGGACTTAGACTACTAAAATCTATGTTTGATGCTGAAAATTTCATGTGCAGGTTGCCTTGGTCTATCTCCAGACATTTCGTCGTAATTCACTCTTGAAATGTGCGCTGCAGACCAAAAAACGAAAAATTCGCCAAAACCCCTCTATTGGGTGTTCACGGTCGTTCAAGGTCATCGATGTTAATAAAACTAAAAAGCCCTTGACCAGTGCTTGTTATGATAAGCAACATCTATCTGCAACCGTTTTCACACTAGGCGAGCCAATAGCGGCAAAATGACGTTTTTTTATCGTGCTCCTAGCATGCACCGTTTTGATAGGGCTTAAGGGTGTGACAGACGAACGGACAAACAGACAGACACCTCGACGATGGCTAAGAAGCGTGAAGCATTACATGATGTCGCGCGTAAAAAGCAACCCCATAATCGAAGGTGATACATGAGAAACCGATCAGCTTGATAATCTTATGGTCAGTCAGTACTATTAATTCGTAGACGCAGACAGGAAAATACCGGCAGTGTTATTATTGTGACAAAGGCTCGTGACGTGTTTAGGCGTGTAATATGAAACACCGATACGCACTAGCCCATTATCCATAAATATCACTGCAAGGCGTGTTTAAAGCCACATAAATGAAACAAACTAAACTGTCAGTTTGTTCTCTTTATACAGTCCATGCAACGCTACTTTCTACAGTTCTGGAACATAGTTGGCAAACTTCCTCAATGGGATATCACGCCGAACATGAAACCCGGCATTTCAGTCCGATTCAGTTCAGTTTATTCCGGTCGCTCTGTACACGGTTTCGACTGCGTCTTGTCTGCATCTTGTATCGGCTTTCACTTCGTTTCACGGAAACCAACCGTCCGCAAGTCTGTCACTGTCACCTTCGACCCACTGAACGCGTAATTCAGCCGACGTCACTACGTTCTATTACTTTCTATTCTATTATCCAGCTGCATCACGGCTCTATCTAGGCCTACAGTAGCCTACATGGTGGCCCAAAATGGCACAATTTTTATACGCCTTAACTTTGTGAAATAATAATTGATTTTAAAATTTTTTTTTTGTCAGAATCAGTAGAATATTTGTAATAACACTGTCACTGAAGATTCCATAACAACTCAAGTGTGTCGCTAGTCTGACTTGGAGTAAGTATGTAAGTAAGTAAAGTGTAAATTTATATAGCGCATACTCAAAAAGATCTCTAATGTCCTTAATACATTTTGTCGTCAATATTTCGCAAAAATGTATGTCTTTTAAGACACGGACATTTTACAAGGTAGTGTAGCAACACGCTCGCAATGTGCTGGAATTTTTTGTGATAGTGTTAACTTATTTCAAATTATGTCTTGATTCAGGCAGTAAAAAGTTTTAAAAATCGGTTAATATTTGATGAAGTTGAAACGTATAAAAATTGTGCCATTTTTCCGGGGTCACCCCGCGTGTGTCGCCATATACACTGTTGGTGATTGAGATTGCCTACTATCCGATGTCTCACTATAGCCTACTGTCAGTGTATTTACCTTCTGCGGGTCTCAAGCCAATATTTCTACTAGTCGCACCGAGTTAGCTGCACTGACAGCTCTAGGCAAAGTGTCAACGTTGTTATGTGGCCTTCCCAGTAGGCCGCAATACAAGCCTTGCCCGTCTGTCCGTCTATCCGTCCGTCCGTCGATATTCTACGAGCTCCCAAATGGAAAACAAAACAAAGACAAAAACCAAAAATGGTGTAAACTTTCACGGTTCTCTGAGGCTAAAGTAGTCGATGTAGTCGATGTAGTTCAGTCTAAAACCCCATCGATCAGACTTACCGGACGTCAAAAACATCGAAAAATGAGGCATATCTCGTTTAGTCACAGATGTGCGGTAGCAATGCAATGTTTGTGCATAGGATAGCTAAGCGGATGGCGTCATAATATGTCGGCGGTGTATTTCTAGTCGCAAAGTTACCGCGTCACTGTCTCGTGCATAGTCATCGTAATTAGCTGACTTCTATTAAAAGCAGTCAGCACGCATGTAAATTTTACACGTAGAAAAAGCCAACGCGGTTATGCCTAGACAAAAACGAGATAGCCTACAATGTATCGTAAATAGGTCTACGGTATAGAGAGTTCATATAGCATTTGATATCGTCCAATCTGCAAGTGCAAAGCGGCAGTTGGAGCAAATGACATTGCGAGTGGGTGGTCATGGCCATAGGTCTATACACGCCTGTTGCTCATGGCGCTACAGCAGTAAAGAGGTTGATACGACCACAACTCTCTGTCTGTTTTAACCAAGTGCCACGCTGCTGTCTTGTCTTCATACGTCAGCTGATAACAGCGGCCTGTCTTGCATGAAGCGAGTGACCGTGCTGTGACCCATGCTCGCTGTTGCTATGCCAAAGTGTGACTATCGACTGTGTTGACCTAACTCAACCCGTGTGTGACCGTCCTAGCCGTTCAGCAGCCGTATCTGAAAATTGCATTTAACTCTATAATTGCACCGATTCGTGTTATTAACAGCCAGCAGCAACTTCGTCTGGTCATCTAGTGACACAGGTTTTTTTAGCATTAACTTGATCAAGTTTGCTAAGGGTTGTTGCAGGGACGTCTGCTGAAAAATACAACTGGAACGTGACATTGGAAAAAAGTTTTGTTCAGCGCTCTTCACTTAAGCTTGCATTACGACTGCACTGCAGTGAATTATGTTTTTAGTTCAATGATGCTGTAGGCCTATTAGCAATTATTATTATTACGTATTTACTTTATCACGCGGCCGTCCTGCAGTAGGACGCATTACGTGTTTTACCTCTCCGTCTGTCCGTCTGTCCGTCTGTCCGTCTGTCTGTCCTTTATACGAGCTTTTAAAGTGCACAGAAAACCAAAAGTGACGTAAACGTTTTTCAGGATAAAATTAACCTGCGTGGCAATTTTCAGCTTGACGGGTTAGGAACTTAGGATTGCGTAGTGCAATAGGCAAGTACACAAATGTCATAGTTAGACCTACGGCCGCATTTCATGTCGGCACGGGGCCGACATCTTAAATGCTAATAATAGCTCTATGTGTAACAAACACAGTGTAGTTCGTTGACAGGCCCGATTAAGATTTCAAAAGCAAGCTAATGAAAATAATTCATTTTGCTATAAGCTCAGAGGTGCATTAGTTGCAATTCAGTGGTATGGTGGTATTGCTGAATGGAGCGCCATGTGTGTATAACTGCATGCGAGTATACGGCTGAGTTATTTTCAATCATGTCGGAGGGCATTCTGTCTCGCTTAGCAGATGTTGTTAAACTTCGTCTTTTCAGCTATAAATTAGCGTTCTGTATTGAACGCTTGACAATATCTCTGACCGCTTATGCGAGTTTTGTGACACAGAGATTGCTATCAAATTTTAGGTTAATAATTTATATAGGCCTACATGGAGAGTTGCAAAACTGTTTTAACGCCTTCGCATAATCAATGACACACAAAAGTAAAAATATAAAACAATTTAGTTCAAAAATGAAAAGTGGCTTCCATTTTTTTGCCAATGGAGAAGAAGCACACCATGAGTTGCTATGCCGAAGCGTTAGACATAACAAGAAAAGATGTCGACCCATAGCCGACGTGATTTGCAGCCGTCTGCTTAACTATACTCACTTGCCCACCATAGATGTAAAAGTCTTTTTAATGTCTTTTTTATAAAAACTTAAAAACATGTTTTTAATGTTTAAAAATTTTTTTATGTTTTTTGGTGTTTTTTAATGTCGTGTTTTTGTTGTTGTTAAAACATAAACGCCCAAAATGATGCATTTCTCATGGGCAAATTGCGTTTAGCGTCCATTTCCTGGACAGAGCAAGTGTTTTGTAGCATTATTATTGACTTTATTTGATTAGTATTGACGGTTCTTCTTATTTGAATAAATACTTCAGTTAATTGTTTTATGTATGTTTTAAATTTTTTTTCAAAAGTGAAAAAACAATGTTTTGTGTTTTTTAAAATTTAAAATAAATGTTTTAACATCTGCGATGCCCACTGACTGCGCCGTAACCAAAACTTGGCCGTTGATGATCTGGGCTGAGAATTAGCCGGTGTGGCGAACGGTTATGCTAATTTTGGTTTTCTGTATTCCTTTGTTTTCAATTTAGGAGGCCGAAAAGAACAAACGGAGAAGACAGACACACAGACAGACGGGCAAGATCTGTAATGCGGTCTACTAGGACAGCCGCATAAAATTCTGACAAACGCGACGGTTGTATTGTCCTTTTGTGATGACAGCCCATGCAGGTGTCACTGCGGTCGTCAGGATAGGCTACTATTGCCAGCCGTCGAGACGTTGCAAGGTCTCGGCCTATAGGTGTCTGCAAAGTGATGCAGAGACTGACAGCAGTCTATTAGCGTGTCAATCACGGCGGACTAATTGCACGTCAAATCGGCGCTGCGCTTGCTCGCTGCTTAGCCGCCTGCATGCTAAACATTATCAGCAGCACTTTTATCGATTGACAGCAAGGATGGGCAGCTGAAACGACACTAAAATACACCGATCGACCTAGCTGCACCAGTGTTAGTTTTTGGGCGACAGTTAAACTCTACTCTATGGCACGGGCTGATGTCTGTCTGTCTGTAACGGATATGTTGCGGCTAAACGGTGCGAGTAGGGCCTATGTTGCTGTTGATTACTAATAGAAAATCGCATACACCCTTTCAGATGAGATGAAAATAATCGACTTTGGATGACTCTGAAGGTTAGTATGCGCTATTTCGGCTAAACGGTACGTTGTATTTCAGAAACAGTGAGATATAAGGCCAAGGTTGCTATTAGTCACCAATAGGCATTCACATTTGCTGCCCTTCGAACACCAGCTACGGTCGGCCCACCCTAGCGACAGCTGGGCTTTCTGTTGACTATTGTGTGAATGTGATTGTTGCAAACTTCATTCTGTCGCTCGAATTGCACCGAAATTGTGACCAATATTAATGTTCTCAGTAGTTCATTTATTAGCTGCTGAAACAGTGCAGGCTCCTAAAGCATGCTCTTTGCAGTTTTTGTGCGATAATGTAACCTGTGGACATTTTGGTCAAATCGCGTGACTGTGCGATCGTATAGGCCTATACATGTAGTGACGGCGCATTAAACTGCGTTTCTACTGGCACGGCCTATATCGTCAGCCTCAAAGCCAGTTAAAATCTGCCGAAGTCTGTTCGTGACTTGGGATCAAAAACTGTTTTTTATCTTTGCTTATATTGATTACTGAATTTCAGCGATCTTAAACATCCAGGTTGTTTGTGTCTTTTAGTGAAATAACGCATCTTGCAAAAATACTTAAGCGCACGCGTAAGCTTCAATAATAATTTGCGTGTGGCGGTGTCATAATCAAGGACGCCATTGTACTTGTGCCGGGTGTCTATACTGTACACTAAAACAAAGATAGCCGACACTACAGAGATTAAGCCGCAAGTATTCAATGAAAAAACGAGACGTGTTCAGCGTTAATGTGACAACTGCACGTCATAGACGGATTGAGAAAACGACAACGCTACAGCTGGACAACGACAGCCTTTAATCGCGTTAATTGTTATTATCACGTGTCAGGTTAAAACAAAAGGTTAAAGGTGTCCACCAGGGAACCCGTTATCTTGGCGACAAATCGTCACCTGCCATACGGGAAATAACACTAATCTTCTAATTGGTATTTTACAGTTTACGGGACTAGGCATTATAACAAGACTTTTTTCCACACTGGCAGTAAAACCGCTGGCGAGGCTTACTGTATTGATAACCCAGGCAGGCACGGGGTTACTGTTTCCTGCATTCGCTGGCAGCATAGATGTAAAACGTTTTTTAATGTTTTTGTTATAAAAGTATAAAAAATATGTTTTTAAAATGTTTTAAAAAAATTTTCAATGTTTTAAAAAAATTTTCGTTTTTTTTGTTTTATTTCTTAAAATGTTTTGTGCTTTTTAGTGTCATGTCTTTTGTTTTTGTTAAATCGTTAAAATAAATTGCTACAGATGCGTTTTAAACTGTTAACGTGACCAGTATACTTGGTATTTGTTTTGACATTTGATTGTTTAGTTCATAATTATTGAGCATGTACCATAATCACGGTTACATAAAATAAAAAATGCCTAAAGTAAAAAGTAGCGATTAAAAAAAATCTGCAGTTTAATATTGTTTATGATGTTGTTTATAATGTTTTTATGAAAGTATAAAAACATGTTTTTAATGTTTTTTATTTGCAAATGAATGTTTTTAACATCTATAGCTGGCAGTGGGATATGATAACTCTTGCTTTCGCTTCACTGCTAAACCCTTGTTGCTATCGATCGCTACTAAAAACTCGCATAGTTTATGCGCTTTCGTCCGTGTATGATCTTTGATGATCATGACCATAAATGGCCATTACGCAGTTAATTACATTATACATGCATTTTCGGTATTCGTCGCATAAAAATAAATAAAGACATATATAAGCCTTCGTAGAAATAGGCTCACGTGAACTTAAAATACACTGTGTCCCAAAAAAGCATCCCCGACATTTTTAGCTGTAACTTGAAAACCAATTAACAGATTTTGATAATTTTTGGCAAAAATATTTCTGACACAGCTTGCCATCAAATGACCGTTCAGCTTCCCACCTTACCCAATGTATGCTTTTGTATTACCTAGAGAAAGCAGATCAAGCAAATTATGTGTTGGGATAAACAGAAAACCTGAAAAAAACATCCCCGACATTATCGACCGTAACTTGAAGAAGAATGATTAGCAGATTTTAATAATTTGTGGCAAAGATATTTTAAACAAAACTGGCTATTGAATAAATGTTTTAGCTTTCACCTCACCCAACGTCTGTTTTTGCACTATCTGAGAAAAGCTGATCAAGCATAATACGTGAAAAAACGTCAGTAAATTCCAAGAAAGCGTCTTTTTGCCTGTGTTCGCATAGTTGGCCAACACTTCAAGCAATGTTACTGCAGGCAGTTGAAAAATGAACGACTGTGTGTCAGAAACGTAAACAAAATGTGTTTTACGCGTTACGTTAGTTAAGCAATCATGTCGCACTGAATAAAAAAGTGATATTTCGCTAGTTGTGATTTCGCCAGGTAGTGCAGAAACAAACAATGGTCGAGGTATAAAACTAAATGGTCATTTGGTGGCAAATTGTGTCAGAAATATTCGTTGCAAAAGTTGTCAAAATCCGTTGATTGGTTTTAAGTTACGGTCGAAAATGTCGGGGATGCTTTTTTGGGACACAGTGTAGGCCTACATAGTCTCCGCAGTGTCTGACAATGTTTGCGCAAATACTCGTGGCGTTTTCAAGCGTAGTATAGGTATACCAGTCAGTGTTATAAAGTATTTAAATAATACAACTATTTAAAAAATCTTACGAATGGCAGATATATAAAGCGGTATTGAAATACTTTGAAACCCTTTCCCTCAACTTGAAAATAGCCGATAGCCATTGCGTAAAGATAATAGCTAATGACAGACGACTGAGAACGATGTGCACAAGGGCGAACTTTAGGTTGTAACGTGATCATGGTCTTTATTAAAGTAATCAACAGACGCACCGCTGTGAAACGCACTGCGCAACAACTGGCAAGCTACAAGCAACTAAAACAGTCTTTGTAGCCTACATAAAATTGCACTTATCAATATTGGGATTGCTAATATATTAACCCCCCCCCAAAGTTTAAGCAATAAAATATATTTGACACCATTGAAATACTGTTACTTTTGCAACAAATATTGTAGACTATTGTAAGTTGTACATAACATGAGCAATGTCGTTATTCCATTGAAATCTCCGTTTTTGCGTATTCTACTTTATTAAAATAATAGCTACATGTATAATTGATGTAGCCGGAAATGACATACCAGTTATAAAATAAGCGTACTTATAGTAAAACCAACAAAATATTAAATTTAAGGCAAAGTCTATGCCGATATTCAGCTAAAATCTTTTGACTTTTGAGTTCTGATGGACTTTGTCCCCCGGACCTTTTACCACGGTTTCACCCCTGGACGTAGTTGAGGGGTTTATCTCCACTTAAAAAAACTTTTCCTCTTCCTTTCATTGCAGACTTACGCGTTTTAATGTAGAAAGATGGTGCCTCGAGCCTGAGCTGAGACGTGCGTGAGGTCTGATCATCACTCTGCTGCATACGTCACTCAGCAACGCAGATATACCGCTACCAGTGACCACTAGTGTCCATCACTGACCAGTAAGTGACCAGTCTGATAACTTTATGAAGTGTAATCTGCATTTATGTGTCGCCGTGGGCAGCGAGTGAGTTCGTGCGAATATTAGCAAACTGAAAGTGACAGATAGAACGAGCAAAGCATACCAGTATATAAACGAAAATGTCGACATTAATGACCCTCATACTCACCCACACGCACAAATCCCCTCTCTTCGGTATTTTCTAGGTCCACGTCACCACTGACCCAGTAGACCACACTCGCGTACCAGTGGCGTATTTAGGATTAGGCAAAGGGGGGCCATGGCGAGCGCGCGGAGCGCGAGCCTATAACGGGGGTCTGGGGGCCGAGCCCCCAGCGGGGTCCAGGGGCAGAGTCCCTGGTCGGGGGTCAGGGGGCGAAGCCCCCTAAAGCTGAAATACTTTTTGCTTCTGAATGTTCAATGGAAACCGCAAATTTGCCCATTTTTTGGCAAAAAATGCACCTTTTTATATTAAGTCGTTTGTAAAAAATTTTCATGGTTGGGCCAAAGGGCGGCATCGCACCGTGCCCTCCCTTAAATACGCCACTGTCGCGTACCATGGAACCTACAAACTCTGACATTGACTGTGTAAGTTTTGTCCTAAAACAACTGAAACTCAGTGAGTTAGGCAAAATCATAGCAAAACACAATAATCTGCAGGCGAAGTCGGCCATAACAAATCACGTTCGTGCAAGAGTTTATAAATGCGTCTCATCGCCATGTTTCGGTGTCGTCGTGATGATGCAGATGTTAATTTTTAAACAGAATTTTTTTTGGACAAAGACACACCGCGTTACAATAGCAAGGGTGTTAATACTGCTGTTGACGAAACAACTCAAGCAGCTACGAGCTTATTTTTTACATTTTTGTCAATTCCGGCACCGATGCTTTACCGGACACGGTGTAATTGTAATTACAAGCGTGTGTCTGCATCGTCGCTGATTAGCAGCAGCCTGGACCCGCCGCGCACGTCGCATAGGCTAATTCGCCAGCTGTGACAAGAAGATGGCTAAAAAAACAGCAACACCCGTCAGTGGCGTAAGCAGAAATGTAAAATAAGGAGGAGAAACCGCCAGTCTCTCTCTCCCTCTTTTTACTTCCCTTTGTCCCTTTTTCTCCCTTCCATTTTGCTCTATTTTCCCTCTTCTCTCCTTTTCCTTCTCTTATAACTAGGACCCCCTTATTTCCAGCTAGGTGGTCTGTAGGGACCAACTAAATTCACGATTTCACGGCCGTGACATTTTCCGTGAAACTGGCATTCTTCCGTGAAAAAAACGCCGATTTCCGTGAAATCCGTGATTTTTCGTGAATTTTAGCGCTTTTAGTTTAATTTATGACAATTCCAGAGTTTTATCAGCAGCTTTTGTACGGATGTTGCTGTTTGCCACGTGTCGCACTTCAGCACTAAGTAGTTGA
>Ga0209367_1013729_pt1 | contig 10386 bp, 10 predicted proteins | sample WorMetLIZISLAND2_FD_187412 | JGI IMG/M metagenome (GOLD analysis project Ga0209367, IMG submission 187412) | Marine gutless worms symbiont microbial communities from Max Planck institute for Marine Microbiology, Germany - Olavius geniculatus... ...
GGCAAAAAACGTTCAAAAATCGGTGCGATTTACGACAACTTTCGAGTTTGAGTGCAAATATCTCTGGAACCGATGAAGATAACGACATAATCTAAACGGCGTTGATGAGAGCGATCCTTTCTGCATTGAACAAAAAAAATTTTGTGAAATTCCGTTCACTACAAACCAATTTATAAGCGCTAATGTTGACCTACCCTAAGTCGACGAAGCGCGTTCGGCGTATGCCAATGCATTTGAGTTCGGGCCACGTGACTTTGTTGCCGGGGAAATTTCCCCCCCCTCTCTACTCTCCCCTCTAATTTCCCCCAATCAGACTTAGGGCGCCGGGCGGACTCACGTTGGGCTTTGCCCCAAATTTTTGGTTTGATTTTGATTCCGTATGCACTTTTTTGATAATCTAAGTAGGCACTGCTGTTTATAACGTTATGCCGGTGAGTAGAATGTGTTCATCTCTTGTTATGCAGGTGCAACTTGTCCAGTGTGGTTCTGCAACTGCTTGCGATGGGAATAACAAACGTCGTCGATTTTGACTTTATGGACAAACCTTCACCTGATGTAAGATCTTTGCTTCATTCAGTATCTTCCTATGCTTGTGTTTTTTTTGGAATATCGGTGATAATAATAATAATAATAAGTTTGTACAGTTTTAATTCGGGGGCCAGGTCAACTTTGACTACCTAATTAATGAACCGATACAATCGTGGTTTTCTTGTTTAACCTGATACCCTAATGTGTCTAAAACTGGACCTGGATGTCTTGTGGCTGCCGTCTTGAGCTTTGTGACATATATTAAGATTTACACTTATTTTTTCCATACAACGGGGACAGGATGGGGGGTCGGTGGTACAGATTAAAAGTTACTGGTAAAATATGAAAAGCTTTGGCCATTTCTGGGGGAGATTGAATAGACATGGTACAAATGAGTTATTATTTATAGAAGCAACTGGATTGTGTGTGAGAAATAACGTTAAACATGTGTCTTATAGATGAAGAATACATACCCACATGTAAAACGTTTTATTGAGCTTTGTGTCTGCTGGCATTTTTTAGGCATAGTTTACCGTGCACTGCGTCCCAATATTAGCGGCACCCCTACAGATAAGTTAGTGTAAAATCGTTAATACCTGACAGATTTTTACAAAATTTAAATCAGTCATTGAGACAATCATTCTGAACTTGCCTTTAAAGTTTGTGCTCAAAGTGGCCATTTTTGGCCTTGATGCAAGCTCTTAGTCTAAGGCGGCTACGCTGCTGCTCGATCCCTTTGTCAATAACAATGCGTTGAACATACCTCAATGTAAACAAACTCTGACGTCATAATGACGTTACACTGAGCAGACACGGTAAGGTGCATACATCATAATTTGTGTGACAGTAAGTAATGTTAAGACAGTGCAGTGTACAATATTTGGTTGAAATCCATGAACTACAAACTGAATTAGGCATGTTTGAAACAGGGGTGTCGCTAATTTTGTTACATGGTGTATATTATAGCGGAGAATTTTCTTAAAATATGCAGAACTTTTTGATGCAAAATATGCAGAATTTAGTGAAATATGCAACACATATATGCTGCATATACCTCATATATGCGCATATTATTTTGCATATTTCCAGTGTATGCAACTTCGAGTGATGGAAAATCATAATCATGATCATTAATAGGCCTATTCTGCAGTTTTGACATTTTTGACTTTATTTATTTAATGTTCAATTGCAAATACCAGTAATCATTAGCCGCCAAAAATATTTAACGGTCTCAAAACAACGTTGGACAAGAAAAATGCTGAAAAAATGCGATCGCATATGCGGAAATATGCGACATTTGTGGAAATATATGCAAATTTTTTGACATGCAGCATATGCAGCATGATTTTCATATGCGCGATTTTGAAAATGTCATTATATACAGAAAGATATGCGATATGCGGGTTTTGCCGAAATATGTGATCACATATGTGATCGCATATTTGCATATAACTAGCATCCCTAACTGTAGGCGGCTGCATTGTAACCTCGTAATGTATTAAGTGTAAGTCTGCTATATATCAACTGCATAAGTTTGCTATTTGCTGTGTGGGTTCATTCAAGTCTTTTCAGAAGGCACTTGAGCAGCTTCAGTGGCTTGGAGCAATTGAATCTGCTACACAGCCGAAGGTATTGCCGCTGCTTTTGTTGTAATGCAACTGGTAGCTTTTATGCAGTGACAATACCAATTTATTGGTTTCTTGTCAGAAGAACATCTGGCCAGCACTTACTAATGTTTTACAGGGGACTTATTTGGCAGTCCTTACCTAGCCACTGGTAACTATCTACTGTCAACATTCGAAAACTCATTTCGTTGGCCGATTAAAAGTTTAAACTGTAATTTTGGGTAATTTGTCAGACATCAGTATATATGACAGCTAGGAAAATAAAGGACATGGTATGGGACAATTTTGCATGTACTGTTTTATTCTGATTTTGACTTGTTTTTATTTTATACTGCATATTTTAGTGTATGTTTTTAGTGTAGGCCTATTTTAGGTTTAGAATTTTATGTTTGCATGTTCGCATACATATGTGATGTGCTGCGTTGCTGGTGTAATAAATGATGATGATAAACGACGACAAGAAATATTAAATTGACTGGGATGATTTTTGTTGTATGGAGGAATTAAAAGCAGATGTTTTATCATGTTTATCACGTTTTATCATGTTTTACCACAGTATATGTGAACGAGTTAGTTGCTCGTGAACATTATCGGCATTTGTAATTGCTAAATTGTTGAGCTGTTAAGAACTTTGAATTAAATTAAATTTAAAATGTCTGTGGAAAATTAGCCATTTGGATAGAAGCAGAAAGCAGTGGCAGTATTTGTGCAGTAGTGTAAATGTTTACAACATACAATACAACTGCCTCAAAAACTGACATCTTTTAAGCTCAAAATGCATCAGAAACTATTTGTGGAGCACCCAAACTCACTGGGAAACTGACATCTTCACTTCTTTTTTTTGATGGCAATGCCTTTAGAGGAAGAGTGGGAGGAAACGTAGGGGACTTGAAAGCATAGATGTTAAAAAACATTTTTTTATTTTTTTTTAAAATATTTTTTAATTTTTTAAAATTTTTTTTCAATTTTTGATGTTTTTAAATTTTTTTTAAAATTTTTAATGTCACATTTTTGTTCTTATTGAAAATAAACATAAACAAAATTACAAATATGATGCATTTCTCATGGACAAGTTGCATTTAGTCCTGTTTTCGATCTGTACCATAGTCACGGTTACATAATAACATTCAGTACATTCTGGTCTTCAGTCTTCACAAATGGTACGTTTTTGTTTTTAACATGTTATTGTGCTAAATGTGGTTCAGTGTTTTTAAAAATGTTTTTACATGTTTTTTTATAAAAGTGAAAAAACATGTTTTTATGTTTTTTTCTTTGCAAATTAATGTTTTTGACATCTGTGCTAGAAAGGATGGAAATAGGGAGAAGGAAATGGAGTAGAATATAGGGAGAATTGCGTGGTGAGTGCAGCTCATTGCTGCCTGCAGTGATTTTAAAGTTGTCACACATCCAGCCAGTCGCTGTCATAATTATTTCGTATGCATGTTTATTTCGTTGTAAAAATAGCAGTAAAAATCTTCAATAGATTTAACTAAAAACTAGAAAGCAATCATAGCTCACAGGTACCTCCGCCAACGCAATGCTATTCGCTAGGTGGCGTCATCATCTTCGGTTTTGCAGCGGTTTCGCTTATGCCTCTTGGCAGAGGTAATAACTGAAAAATAAAAAAGTTTCACACAAAATCACGGTGCAAGAGTCCACAGCAACGTCGTGTCGGTAAATCTTTCTCGGCAGTTAAAAACGGACTTTATACGCAGAGAGTTCTTTCGGTTGATAAATTGAATGATGAACCTCGCCAGGAATTTGTGCTTCCTTTTCACAACAATTTTAGACTTGGTGTCACATTTTTTCACACGGCTGCATTTTTTGGCTCATTCGAATGTTGCATGTGTATTCGTACATATTTGCTGCAGTTGACATCGGTGGGCAAGCAGCTGGCCGCATTTCCTCTCGACCCTCATCTTGCTAAAGTCATTCTAGCAGCATCCGCCTCTCACTGCCTGTAACTATTCATTCATTCATTCATTTATTATTTATGTATTTATTACACAGTTTATACACACGTTAAGGCATTTACTTTGTGCTTGTTATTGCTGTCACTTTGCTGCGGCTTCATTTAAACATTAATTGACGCTTCTCAGTGAAGGAAGTGCTAAACATTTTTACACCGAGGCGTCTAAATGCCATTAATTTTTCATGCTTGGATAAAGGCTAAGAATTATCTAGTTGTAGATATGCTTAATTCAGGCCAGTCAAGAGCCACAGCGGGTTCTGGGGAAACATTTTTGCAGGGTCCCCCAAATATTCTCGTGGGGCCCCTCTGGGGAGAAAATTTTTGAATTTGTTTTAAATGATACATTCTGGTGTACTTTATACTTTTGAGTAATGATGGGGCCCCCAAACGTCATGGGGCCCGTATTATCTTATCTCCCTACCTCACCCTCTTGATGGGCCTGTGCATAATGTAGATTTTGTTGTAATAAAAATTGTATTATTGGGCGAATATGTGTAGTCACTGCTTTCGGAACACATATAGAAACTGTCATAGAACGTTGGGATGTTTTATAGCTCACAGTACAGCCAAAACTCCTACCTTTACTCAAACAGTACTGTAGGATGTGTTTCCATTTGAAATCTTCCACTTTTTTTGTCTATGTGTAGCACATATAAAAACGTTAGTGTAAAATCCTTCCCAAGTCATAAAGTCCATAGAGTGTGCTAATCTCTGCTTCTTTAGCCGTCAGCTGGACACCAGTTTACACTGGGAGGTGACCACAGATATGAGGCTAATGCGTTGCAAGATGTGCCTGTTTATGGCCGACGTTCGCTGATACTCATTGCGCCTACCTATGGAGGGATGGCCAGGCTGAGTTGACCGACCAGTAAATATTCGGCCTGTACTGTGTTGACGAAACGTGTACTGTTTGTTTGTTTGTGCACGTTTATGCATCTGCAGAGATGATGTTCTAACCATTGTTTCCATGCTGTCTGTGGACTCGATTCTGCATACTCCTTACGCCAAGGTTTGTCATGATATCTGTTTTTTACACCGTAATTTATGTAATTTATGCGCGACCAGTACACTGCTACCAGGAGAAATATGTATGATAATACTACTGCTACTACAACAGGGTGCAGCAAAAAAGTGGACCCCTAAAGTTTTTTGCTGTTTTCTCAGCAACAGTTTGGAATTTTAATTGGAAATTTTACAGATTTATTTACTAAAACCTTTTACATCTAACTGCTAAGTAAAATTTGATTCTGTTGAAAAACGACGAAGTTACGGACTTTTTAACATGACAGCCTAATGATTTTTCAGCATTCAAAAATGTTCCGGCTACAACACCAATTTAATAACATGTTTCAAACAACACAGTTAACTAATAATCAAATGCCAGAATTCTATTGTCACTCCGAATGTTCGAAGTGTTTACCACCAGCTCTAAGCTACAACACCAGCCTCCAGTCGCCTTATTTGAGAAATCTTTTACAACCTTGTCGATCGGTTCCTGTAGCAGGTTGCCCCAGATAACCTGAAGCGCTTCCTTGAGTTCGACGCTTGTTTTTGGCTTTGTTTTAAGCTTGCTGTAAGCCTCCAACATTGCACACCGCACGTGATAGTCCACTGGGTTTGTTTTCGGCGAATTTGGAGGCCATTGGTCTTTTGTGATGATATTTGAACAGCTGGCCCGTGTCCAGTTCTGTGCACTGCACGGCGTTGCGCGCTGTGTGTGCTGATGCGCCATCCTGCTGGAAGATGAATCCGGTGGGCAGCCAGTGATTGCTTTAAAGGAACGAAAATTTAGTGATAATTTATAAACAGTATAGATGACTGTTTATCAAAACGTCACTGTGACGTCATCGGCAGTAACGTGCAACCAGTTTTTTGAAAATTAAGTAGCATTTTTAGCTTGAACATTTTAATGCTGTAAAATTTCGTGTTAAAATCCCAAGCAGTTGCTGAGAAAACAGCGAAAAACTTTTTAGGGGTCCACTTTTTGCAGCACCCTGTACAACTACAACAACAACTACTACTATTATTTGTTTTTTAATAAAAATTTTTGAGGAAACATTTCTTATCTCTACTGTAGCCTAAAGTTTAAAAAAATTTTATTAGAGTTGTCAGATTAACATGTTAATTTAATGCATTAATTAATTAATGTTCATTAAAAAAATTAACACACATATGCAAATTTACTAAATTCTGTGAAGCAATAGTTCCAATTTTGTTAAACTGCGGTTGTTTGACAATCGAATGAATTCAAGTAGTTAAACTGTTGTTGCCGTTTCATCACTACTGCAAATAATCAGATGGTCCTTTATTTTCAAGGTATTGCAATTTTTAGTTATTGTTTTTTCGTGCTGCGTCATTTTCAGATACTGCAAATTCAGCACCTCGAGCAATATTAATGAGCGTTATTAACATGGCTATGCATGCATTGAAGAAAAATTAATGCATCAACAGCTTTAATTTTATTGTTTCCGTATTATTCCCTGTTGAAAAATGATATTGCCATTTTCTCTCAGGCTTGGGATCTGGGTAGATAGAGAACACCAGTTAGTCCAGGTTTATCTGATGTTTGTGTGTTGCTAGTTTTGTCACTTTTGCTGTATATTTATTTGCTGACAGTGTCAATGTCTCTTTGATTTGTTCTAGCGGGAAGAGGCAATGTCTGTCAGACGAAAGTTTGTAGCGACAGAAGGTGACCACATCACCTTGCTGAACATATACCAGGCATACACGGCCAGCAAAGCCAACAAGGTGGATATGCTCAAGATATTCCCACGTATACAGGGTGGGCCAAAAAACGTGCCTCTTTACTTTTGTCAATATCTTCGCCAATTTTTGACAAACTTTCAAAATTCTTTCACTGGCACACTCTTCACAGACAACTTGCAATAACGTGATCATTATGTATCCCACCACACAGTAAATGTGTTTTTACACTACCTTGTGAAATATAAATGTAAGCAAAAATGATAATAACAAACGAACATTTTGGTAAAACTGAAAAAAAATCACTTCACACAAACATTGTGGTGAATGATCCGTATGACACTAGACTGTGTTAGACCCACACAGTTTAGTGTCATATAGACAATGTTGGTTTGAAGTGTTTTTACCAAAATTTTTGTTTGTTATTATTGTTATGCATTCATATTTCAGTATTATTTTACGATCTAGGGTAGAAACACATTTATGATGTGGTGAAATACAGGGTAGTCCAAAAAAAAACGGACCCCCAGTTTTATTTTTGGGATAACTTCGGTAATTCAGCACCAATTTTAACCATTCTTTCACTGTTACAAGCAGAAATTTATGGCGCGTAAACGTAATGTTCTTTCGCCCACCACACCTTTATTGTGTGACCACATTACCTAGCAAAACAAACACTACTGCTAATATCGGTGTTTATTCTGCCCATATCAAACGATTTATTTTAAAAATTATTACTGGTAAACAAAGTAAATAAACACAATATGACGTAACAATGACGTCACAAGGCACTACTGCAAATAAGTAAGTAAGCTTCTTTATGTTACGAAATTGATATTTTTATGTGCTGCCTGTTCTCCGAGACCACTGTAGCTTTGACAGTGTTTGTTTTGCTAGGTAATGTGGTCACACAATAAAGGTGCGGTGGGCGGAAGAACTTTACGTTTACACGCCATAAATTTCTGCTTGTAACAGTGAAAGAATGGTTGAAGTCGGTGCTGAATTACCAAAGTTATCTCAAAAATAAAACTGGGGGTCCGTTTTTTTTGGACCACCCGGTATATAATAGTCACATTATTGCGAATTGTCTGCAGAGTGTGCCAGTGAAAAAAAATTTGAAAATCGGTCAATAATTGGCAAAGATATGAACAAAAGTAAAGTGCCACGTTTTTTATGGCCCACCCTGTACATGGCCAGCAAAACTAACCTTGTAATGAGAGGCCTTATGTTTAATGTTTTTGCTTGCTTTTTTGTCTTTTTTCTTTATTTTTCACTTTTTCTTCAAAACTAGACAGCGGACCAAGACCAAAATTGGAGGAAAGAACTACTCTTACATGGAAGGAATTGAGGAATTGAACATTTCAGCAAGATTCGTTTCGGGGTTTTGGAGGGCCGGGCCTATTACGACATTTATAATCGACAGCTTGGCGAATCAGCAGTCGGGGATCAAGAAGACAATTGGTGACTTCACGTTGGGCCCTGTCCCAAAATTTGTAGTTTCTCAGTTTTACTTCAATGTGGTCACATGCTTTTTTGTTCTTTTACTACGGTTTGAGTGCAATGCTTCTTCAGTGCTGATTTCCATAGCTAAATGTATTCAGATGGCGGTATTGACAAGTTTTTTATGCTTGAGTAAAGGCAAAAAATTGTGTTTCAACGAAAATAGCAAATTTTGTTTAGTATTTTTGTTGGATATGGTTTGCATATGTTTTATACTTGAATGGGTGTTCTTTGCATCTGAATGTTTGGCCTGACTTTGCCTGGACCCAGTGGAACTTAATAAGGTAGAACTCCTTGCTATTCTGAAATTCTGCACATGCACTTACTTACATGCACATGCATTTACTTACGAAAACCTGTTATTCACCGTAAACAACAGTAATTTAAAAATAAACAATAACTTAACTAAACATAACTAACAGCAATAGTTATACAAAGGGCTATAACACGCTTACGCTCTTTATCAATAATATCATTTTTAGTAAACCAAAATTAAAATAATCTTGGCATATTTTTTACCGTATCCATTATTAGAAGTAGCAAATAAATTCAGTAAGAATCTATTACGCATCTTCAGAGTTGGTGTCGAGAGAATTATGTGAGCGCTCGGAGCATGAAGATGGTTAGCGATGTTCGCTCTCAGCTGCGAGATATCTGTTCAGGTCTTTCGATGTCGCTTGATTCCGCTGATCTACATGACTCTTCTATCATACGGTCTGAACTAAACTGTTCTGATAATCTTTATTTACCGTAAAATAGTATCACAGCAAAAAGAAAGAAAATGACTCGACGAAACTGAACTAACAGCGGTAGTAAAGATCTGTAGTTGTGCTGCTGTTGCTTTTAATGCTTTTTAGCCAAGCGTAATAACAGTCAGTCGCATGGCACGACCAGTTGTCTGTAACGTTACGTAGTGTGACTAAATGGTATGTCATAGGGTGTCGGCAATGGTACCGTCAGACAGGGCGCATTCTATAGGCTGTCAGTAGTAACCATGTCCACCACCTGCAGGCGTTTTTGCTGCAATCTGCAATGCAAAGTGGCTGCCTCCAGTGCTTGATATGAAAAATTACAGACTGCATTGAAATCTGCCAACAGGTGATTTCCTACACTCTGCCGCCGTCGCTTCAAAAGTTGACACTGCATTTTTTAAATGAAACCCGAAAACATTACTGTAGGCTTACTGTTTACCAGCGACTGTTCTTATAGTAAAGTGATCTTTGTTCTGTTTTTTAGAGCTGTCGAAGCATTAATTTTTTTAACGCATTAATTAACGCATTATTAACGCACCTAGGCCCATCGAGAGGGAGAGTACGGGGGTAAGTTACCCGGGCCCTGCGACGTTTGGGGCCGTGCCTGTGGAATATAGAAAGTTAGAAACACATTTTAAACATATAATCAACAATAACTGCCATCATAGCTAGCACAGAAATCTATCAGCCTGTTGTCAAAATAATTATTTATGTTACAGTAGTAAAGGAATGGCAAATAGAGCTTAGTTTCTTGAATTCATTCGATTGTCAAATAATCGCTGTTTAACGGAATATTGGTCCTCTTGTTTCATGGAATTTAGTGAATTATCATAAATTTATGTATGTGCGTTAATTTTTTAACGTGCGCTAATTAATTTAATGCACATTAATTTATTAACGCATTAATGCATTAATTAATGTGTTAATCTGACAGCTCTATTTTTTTTGGTTTCACCAGTTTCTGCAGCTTTTGTTAGATTTTGTCTCAAGAAATTTGTTTTAGGGGTTGTTTTACGTTTGATTGATTTATTGATTGATTGATTGAATGGCTCATGGCCAATTTCTATTAGGCAAACTGGTTGAAAACTTGTTTCCAACCCGGGGTTGTTAACTCAGCAACTACACTGTGTCTCAGAAAAAACATCTCCGACATTATGGATTGTAACTTGAATAAAGATTAGCAGATTTTAATAATTTTTGGCAGAAATATTTCTGACACAACTGGCTATTAAATAAGTGTTTTAGTTTCCACCTCACCCAACGTCTGCTTTTGCACTACCTGGGGAAAGCAGACCAAGCATAATAC
>Ga0209367_1013731_pt1 | contig 10385 bp, 5 predicted proteins | sample WorMetLIZISLAND2_FD_187412 | JGI IMG/M metagenome (GOLD analysis project Ga0209367, IMG submission 187412) | Marine gutless worms symbiont microbial communities from Max Planck institute for Marine Microbiology, Germany - Olavius geniculatus... ...
GCACATTGACAGTTAGGCGATGTGATGGTGAGTGATATCACCTTTTTATGATTTTTGCTGTTTTCGATGTGTCACTCATTGCATGTCGCCGTTAACAAGTGTATAAACTGATGTTTTGTACATTTATTCATGAACATCGATGACTTTGAACGACCTTGAACTCCTCAAAGAGAGGCTTTTAGTGAATTTTTCGCAATTTTTGGATGCAACGCACATTTCAACACTGAATTGCGACTAAATGGCTGGAGATAGACCAAGACAACCTGCACATGAAATTTTCAGCATTCGACTTAGATTTTAGCAGTCCAAGTCCCAACCCCATAGGTTCAAGGAGGCCGGCGCAGGCGGGCGTCAAAAACAGCTACCTCCTAAAAAGTTGTTATTTTACCGCAATTATCACGTGTAGCGTGAACAGGGTTGCAGATAGGCACAGACATGCTGCTTATCATAACAAGCACTAATAACAGGTTTTTTATTGCTGTTAACGTCGATGACCTTGAATGACTTTGAACCCTCAAAATAGGGGTTTTTAGTGAATTTTTCTGCGATTTTTGGCTGCGACACACATTTTAAGAGTGAATTGCGCCGAAATGGCTGGAGATAGACCTGGACATTTTGCGCATGACATGACAGCATGGACATAGTTGGCACCTGGCAAGAACAAATTTTTGTTGCACATTGTTGACGGGAACATCACTAATATTTGGTTCTATTTTTGGATATTTATTTATTCCAAGACTTATAGAGTAAACTTTACTCTATAGGCCTTGATTTATTCTATGCTTGATAATATATATTCTTTCTTGTCATGTAAACAAGATGGCTTCTGTTATAATAATTTTGCTGGTGTTATCGCGCGATAAAAGTTGTTTGCGTCGTTTGCAGTGACGCGCTCATAGGCCGTTACTTACTGATTATTGTCCATTTCGCTAGGTTCATCCGGAAGTCGAGGCGAAAGGGTTAAGTGTTCATTGTGCGTGCACAAGAGTATAAAAAGTTTCGTCAAGTTTAGGTCCGGTTTTTCCATCTCCAATCAAATCAAATTTGATCTCAGATTTACTGATCTTCGATTAACTTGATGTTCAGAATTGATCGTCGATCAACTGTGTTTCGTTTTTCCATGCATTTTCGATCTCCAATTACGTGATTGGCGATTAGCTGATCCGCCGTCAACTGAGCGTACTTTATGTCAATCTGATTGGCTGACAGCAACGAGCTATAAATAGCTCGTTGGCTGACAGTGACCTTAATTTGCGGTGTTGCGCTAAATTACCTAGCATGCGCTGCGAGTGGACGCCGTAGCCAGTAGGCCTAAACGTCGTCATAGCAACGATATCAATGATATCGTCTGCTGTCAAAAATACGTTCTATCGCAGATCAATACGGGAGCGTTTATCCATTTTATTTCTTTACAAAACACCATGCACAGTGCCTGGAACTTCATTTTAATGCGTGAATTGCCGATCTGACTGGCGACGTGAAGAGATGTTTCTGGTGCGAATAAGCAACGAACTGCAGATCGCCACGTTTAATCGTCAATTATCTGACTTGATCCGCCAATATTCGGCCATCAACTTGATGGGAGATTTGATGGACGATCAGTCGCTAATTGGCGATGGAAAAACGGTTATTGAGATGATCTCAGATCAAGTACCGAAGTTGATCGGAGATCAATTTGATCGGCCATCAAATGTGCATGGAAAAACCGGACCTAAGAATAAGATCTTGCGTCGAGGCCAAATATGACCACTTTGAACAGAAACTTTAAAGACTAGTTCAGAATTATTGTTACCAAGAACGTTTCAAATTTTGTAAAAAAAACTATTAGCGATTTTACATCAACTTATCTGTAGGGATGTCGCTAATTTTGGAACTTGGTGTATAACAGTGATCTGAAGCACTGTGTTGCACTGGCTAAGTATAATCCTGGCACAATAAGTGCATCTTTAAATTAGTTTTAAAGCCATGCAGTGTCTTGCAGTCCATTTTCAAATTTAGAGATAGACTGTTTCAGAATAATGCTTTTGCAAATAGGTATTTATCTGGAGCACTTTTTGATAATGATGTAATATTTTGTCATTTCGCTTTGCTGTGTATTTGCATTGCTTGCTGCAGTTTTTTCTAGTCATTTTTCTGTAATGTGTTAAGCCTGTTGGGTCTATGTGGTCTACATCTTGCACCTGCATCTTTAAAAATGCACTTAAATTAGTCGTTTGTGGTCAACAGTGAGAAATTGTGATATTATTAGGAAAAATAATGATAATATGCACCAGATCTCTAGTCACTCCAGACTATGTTCTAAACTTTTTTTGTTTCTAACCCCCGGGATCTTTGCTAGCAGGGGTATACAATTTAGAAAAATAATAATAGCAATATTTGTGTTTTTAGTCACGACTCCACCAAGAAAGGTACTGAAGGATCAGACAAAGACCTTAGTGGAGGTAAGACTGCACACTGTCTCTCTGATTGATTGATGTTGTGTTCATTTTATAGCAGAATGAAGGCAGACTTTGTGACACAGGATCTGTCTGTCTGTCTGCTTGTCTCTCTGTCTATCTCTTTGTCTGACTCTTTGTTAGTTGGATGCCTCAAAAAGGTATGGATGGATTTCGATGAAATTTTGTGGAGGAATTGGTTGTACACTGCCCAAGATGAGGAAGTGTTAAGATTTCTGTGGCAGTCCGGAATTCACTGTCACGGTTGAGGATTCTCTGCCATTAATCTGATTTGCAGTGCATCTCAGCAATTCGTGTGACAAATTTTCATGAAATTCTGAGGAGGGGTGAAGAATGGCCTAAACCCAACCAATCAGTTTTTGGTGGCTATCTGATTAGTATAAAGTTACACAGTCCACACTAGGGCCATTTGGATGATCACAAGTAACATTTTGTTTCATTAAGCAATATCTCAGCAGCTATAGAGTGTTTGAAGTTGAAACTTGAGTCTTGAGCATGTAGGTACATTATGATGGGAGGTTAATGCTATGCCCATGCTGAGGACCCCTCCCCCTGATGAAACAACTTTGCTTGTCCATTATACTTAATATTATGTTTTGTAGGCTAATCTGGCTCCAATGTCACTCGTTCATTTTCGATCAGAATCCGAGCAAGGTAATAATGCGTGACATAACTGGTATTAACATAACTGGTATTAATTACAAGTTTAAACTGGACTGTAGTGTCTTGTAATTGTTAGTGTCTGTAATGAAAACATGGAGAATATAACTGATATCGTTTTATTTTTTTTTTTGCTGTTGGCCGATCGTCCGTTTTTGTTATTTATTCAGTTATACAACAAAAAGCCATGAAATAATCAGTATGATGTGTTTACTTCCGTGCATCAGTTTTGAAAGAGTGGACCACCAACATGCGAGTGATTTACCAGTGTGCTGTGTTTGTCCTGAATTAGAAGCCATACAATGATCATTTCTTGATATCAGTTGATGCTTCAGTACCTTGATGAGGTGCAAAAGGTCTTATTCTAACTTTTTTCGGCTGTTTGCTTTTGAGGGACCCAGCTTAGCTTGGTGTAACTTCAGAAAGATAGGCCAGTTAAACACAAACTGACAGCAGCAGTTTTTGTTGTAGTATTAAAGGTCTATGGCCACGGTCAAACTCACTTGCACAGTTTATGTCTTAGTTAGACATTTTACCTTTCATATATATTATGTTGATTTTAGCTTCATAAATATACGAAGTTAATGCCTGATTGTGACGAAAATATGGCCTTACGTTACGTTATGCAAAAAAAATTTCTAGACGCACACACAACCGGTGACGTCATTGGTGCAGCCCGTCAACATCATAAATATTAATGGCCTAGCCCATGACGTCATTAGATAAGGCTGGGCCATTAATATTCATGATGTTGATGGGCCTCACCAATGTTGTCACCGGTTGTGCAGCCTAACCAAAATGGCATCGCGTTTTTTAGATCATGTCTGTAAATCGTTGACTTTAAATGAAAGTTTCTCCGTGTTGACAAAATGCTGGACACTGATATTACTGTCAAAATTACCAGAAAATTATGCAATTTTACAAAAATGGATAAAAAAAATTTACATTATGTTAATTTTGGTGTCCGTGGACCTTAAAGTATAATAGTTTTAGTTGAAGTTGTTTTTTTACTAATAATAAGATTACTGACGATGATCATGATGATAACAACAATTGTGTGATGGGGGGAGAACATTTTGCCATTATTGTCTGGTTTTTTGTTCTAATAAGCCACATTACAAGTCCTGCCTGTCCGTCTGTTTGTTTGTTTGCTGATTTACAGGTACTGTAACTGGCTCCTAAGTTGAAAATGAAAAGGCACGGAAAGTTAAAAATGGTGTGAACATTTTCCAGGTTGGGAGGAAACTGGTGTTGTGATTTTTCATTCAGAAGATCGAAGGTTAGGCTAGGGTTCCACAGCTTTCGGCAGACAGCTGCACAAATATGTTGGCACTGGGCTGGCATATCTTTTATTATTGCTAGTACTAGCAGCGGTGTGACTTAGTGATGTAATGGTAGCGTGTCAAACTGTGGACTCTGAGGTCCCCGGTTCGATTCCAGCTCTGTGCACTGCTAGCTAACGACTCTGGGCAAGTTGTTCACACATGTGCTTCTTAGGTCACCAAGCAGTATAATTTGGTACCGGTCAAAGGGCGGTGACATTCTCTGGCTGGGAAGGTAACCGTGGGCCTGGTGGAAAGTAATGGCAGCCTAATACTGGGTTTATGACTCACCTGCGGGCTGACTGCCTAGAGATCGGGATCAGCTCCGGCCCCTACGCTCGTTATTGAGCATGGGTTTTACCTTAGTAGCAGTGGTATCATTGTTGGTAGTATTGATTTGTTGTGCGGTGATGTGCTGTGGTAGATCACTATCTGTGCAATGAATTATTAAACTCTATTTCATCTCAGCATGATGCCAATCACATCGTCCTAACCCTGTATGTTTTCAACGTTAATATTGAGCTGCGTAATTTCATGAAATTGCAATTTTTCCTAGTTAATTTTCAATGTTTCTGGGTGTAATTGTTTGCTGTATTTGTTCTAGTGTCTTGGCATCGATATTTAATCACCATTTATATATGATATAATTGATATGATAATGATACATAATGCTAACTTAATTCTCAGCACAAAGACTAAACAGAAGATTGATCAAATATAGACCAATAATAATGAAACCAGCCAAAAAAATGAGAACCACTTAGATCAAGGTCACTCAGAAGTCTGCAAAGTCATTCTTTTGGTACTTATAAGACAGCAATTATAAATATTAAATAGACAGATTATGTCATGTTTGTTATGCTGTTATTGTTTTTGTGGTTACTAAAATATGCTGTAGTATTTGTGCTGAATTTTATTCAGTTTATTGAGTTACTTTAGCTTCCTCCATATTAAGAATTTATTTGTTTCTTTAATGGAATAGTTGAAAAATGTTTGTTCTTATCTCAGTCATTCTTCGGCATCAGTTACTGCGCTGCATCCGTTGCTTTGTGACATTCTATGATGCAGTGCTCTAGAACTTTTTCTCATCTTTTATAAATTATTAACTAAAATTATTGAATAAATCAACTTAAATAGATCTCTTATAAACTGTTTTTTTGGCTATAATTAGTCTTGTCCAAATTGTTCATTGTTTTATGATGTAGTACACTAGAACCTTCGTCTAGACGGAGCTCATCTCTTGTGAATTATAACTAAAAGCTAAATAAATAAACCAGTTAATTGAATTCTTTTATGAGTTATTTGTTAGTAGCATTAGTGGCTTGCATAGATCTGTTTTTCTCTGAGGCAGTGCAGCAGAACCTCCATCTGGACTAAGTGCGTCTCTTGGGAATTATCACCTAAAGTTGAAAAAGTAAACAATTAGTCAATTGATTTGATTCGTTTGTGAGTTATCTGTTAGTGTCATCAGTTACTTGAATAGATCTGTTGCTCTGTGATGCAGTAGACCAGAACCTCCGTCCAGACAGGGCTCATCTCTCGTTCCTTTGCACTCAGCTGCATCATCAGCAGCAGCAGCACCAGCAGCTCCGAGCAGTGCAGCAGCGCGTGCGCCTTCAACATCTTCATCTGCTGGTCTGTCGTCGGATGCTCCGAAGTGGTTCAAAATAGGTAAACAATTCTTCTCTGCACTTTGCACATGACATTCTGCTGCTCGGCACGCTGCTAGTGCTGTTTTAAATCTGTAATAAGTTCATTCTGTTCCATCACAACAGCCACAGTGTTGATGGCTCGCTATGAAAGCATGTCAATAACAATGTCGTTGTTGTAGGAAGGGAACTGGTAGTTTTTCCAGGCCAGTGTTCCAACGTAATGTGGCTTGGTGGTGTAGCAGTAGCATGTCAGATTAGTGATCATGAGGTTGCTGGTTCGACTCTGAGTCGGGGCACTGCCAGTAAACAACCCTGGGCAATTTGTTCACACACGTGCCTCTGTTCACCAAACAGTATAATATGTCAAAGGGTGATGACACTCTGCTATTGGGAATGTAACCATAGGTCTGGCGTCGCACTGGCCATGCGTCACGGATTCAGTGGTCTATCCACCTACGGGCTCAACAGTCATAGAAAGGGAGATGTGCACCCCGCCTACACCCCTGTGGGATATGACACCTTTACCTTAGTGTTTCAGTGTGCTAGGATGCCGTCATTATGGCCAGGAACACTGTGACTGTCATAGCAGTGAGTTAGTGAATAGTTTTTAAACGGTACATCAGCACACAAGAGGTCATTCTGTGGCTTAACAAGACATTGATAGGTGTATGCTGAAAGCTAAGTACTATCCACGGGTAGCCACCATATCATGCATACAGAAAACACAAACCTGTGTGGTTTGACCCCATTTGACCGATGACCTTGATACTCAGTAGGATTCTCGATGTTGAGAAATTGTCAATTTATATTTGCTGTGAGAGGCAGCAACGGTTTAAATGCGAATACAAAATAGAAGAGAAACTTAACAAATTACAGTTCATACAGTTCATATACAGTTAAACAGTTTGTACTTCCGTGCAGATTTATATGTTCTGCATAATTTTATCAAGCTGAGTGTAGCAGTTCATGAGTTATCATGATAACAGAGACACAGACTTAGTGATGATGCTGACAACTGTTGCTGTCGCTTGCATGGGCAGTGACTCACTAGTCTAAAAGCAAGGCTCTTATTTAGCTGTGATAAAACCGAGATGATGAAAACTATAAATGTAGAAAAAAATTAACAATAGCTTCGGCAACAATGTATAACAAATATCTGGTAGTATGTAGTGGTGAGGTAATAAACAAGAAGCCCAGCTGTCGCTAGGATAGCCGACCGTACTGGTTGTCAGTGACCTACCCTCCTATCCATTCAACTTCCAATTTGAAAATGTTCCCCTTGCACCTGATGGCTGAAATTTTGCTTGCTCGAGTTTAACACACATGGCTACCAGTAATTATTCATGTAAAAGGTTTTCCCTACGACCTAAAGGTAAGCCACAATACATCTGTTACAGACAGGCAGACAAACAGATAGATGACAACTTGACCACTTAAGTACGGTTGGCTAAAAACTGATGTGATCTGTGATATGGTGATATTGTATTGCTTTTGTACCTTTGACATTTGTAGTCTATTTTTTGCTGCCTGATTTTCTCTCATTGTGTGTTAAATAAATAACAAAAAAATTTTGATGTCTGTGATTAACAGGTAGAAAATGACGACCACCAATGACATCATGGTGTTGATTGTTAGTCGTTGGGTTTTGTTCTGTTTTTTGTTGATGTCTTGCATTTTGCATTGCCGAGAATATTGTTTGCAGTTGAATGTGTCATATTTGATGTTTGTTTATTGCTAGGATATCTGATAAACCCAACGGCTAACTGCAAGGTAGCGTACCAGGTGCTTCTTGTCGGAACTGTTTGAGCTGCTCGGATATTTTGTTAAGTTTCTTTGTGGCAAAGTGAGACTTGAATTGATGCTGTTTTGCTGCATGAGTGAATTGAATTGAATTGTTGGTTTAATCACAGTTGTAACATACACCGTGTTTGGAAAAACTTTCCCTGAACGTTTCAGCTGTCTGTTGTAAAGATGAATAGAGGACGCTGCTCATTATTTTTCTTTGCAGCATCTGTTGCATGCAGATATCTGTTGTCTGTTACACCGGCCTACAGTCTAGACAGTGGGCGACTTCACTTTTTGACTTAGACTTTCGCTGAGGCAAAGCTAAAGCTGAATGCTAAAGTCTGTACTTAGACCAAAGTACAACTAAACGATTAAAAATTGCGGAAAACCGGTAAACCTAACAGGAAATAAATCAACCAGTTACGCTTGAACTTGCTTATTTAATTGCGCCGCGCACGCAGATGACGTAATTACGTAACGTCTTACGTCATTATGTAGCCATTACGGCATTTATCCGTATAGAACTGTAAATAGTTGCCATGTTTTCGCTCAGCTAAAGTCAAAAGTCGAAGTGGATTCCGGCTCAACGAAATCACTTCACTTTTTGACTTAAGTAGGTACTTAGACCGAAGTTTAGACTCAGCGAAAGTCTCGGCGAAAGACTAAGTCAAAAAGTGAAGTCGCCCAGTGACTACTGACTAGGGCCTATAGTCTTGATTATTAATCAATCCAAACTCGACTCAAACGTGCATGGAATTAACAGACGTCACTGCTGACTACTCGTATATACAACAGATTATGACTAGCATCGTAGAACACAATTTCTAAATTTCCAATTTCTAAAATTTCCTAGCTATAAGTAGTAATAATTATAATTATAAAAACAATAATCGCTTCATCGCCATACGTGTGTCGTTATTGTCAAAGTGTGCCAATATTTATGCGATAGTAGGCAGTTCAGTAAATGTACAAGATGACGGCAATAATCCGGTTTTTCATCGTCGTGTAGCTGACAGTATAAGTATTGACACTGTTTAGTTCACCCCAGCAAAACTACTCAAAGTCGCCAAGAAACTGAACAATAAAACTACAGCCGATCCTGACGGATACTGCAACCTTTTGTTGAAAGAAATAATACCAGCCATCAGTTACGCTGTTTGTACTATGTTTCAGTCTTTCATATCAGTCGGCAAAATACCGGACGGATGGAAAACAGCAATTATAACACCATTGTACAAAAAAGGATCTTCCAATCAAGTATCCAACTACCGCCCTATATCACTCACTAGTCTGTTCAGTAAACTTATGGAAAGAATTACTTCAGCTGAGCTACTTCATTATCTCCGGCAAAATCGACTCATAACGAAAGATCAGCATGGTTTTCTTACCAAGAAATCTACTTCTACCAGCCTTATGGAATCGCTTAACGATTGGACACTAAATATTGAAAAAAAGAATCATCAATCTGTTGCATATATTGACTTTGCAAAGGCATTTGACGGCGTTTGTCATAATAAACTATTATTAAAACTGTCGGCTTACGGTATTTGTGGTACACTGTTGAGTTGGATTTCAAGCTTTTTATCTAACCATCGAAGTCAAACAAGAATTGGAAGTTGTCTATCTAGTGCAATGCCTATACTGAGTGGAGTGGTACAAGACAGTTGTCTTGGTCCATTACTGTTTATTGTGTTTATAAACGATATCAGTGATTTATTCTCTGGTGATACATGTGTGAAGCTTTTTGCTGATGACGTTAAACTATATTCAAAAGTCTGTACAAATCCAGACTCACTTCAGGAAGGTTTAAACAGTATTGTCGAATGGTCACACACCTGGCAGCTACCTATCTCAGAGAGCAAATGTTGTATTTTCAACTTGAATCAGTCGTCCGATGTTGAATACTCTATTCATAACAGCCTTTTACCTGTTGTACGAGAAGTTGTGGATTTAGGTGTCACACTGAATCACAGTCTCAGTCTTTCCCAGCACATTGCCAAGCTATCAGTCAAAGGCCACAGAGTTGCAAATTTGATATCAAAATGTTTTTTTTCGAGAGACGTTAATAGCTTAGTAAAAGCTTTCATAACATATGTTCGCCCACGCTTAGAGTATTGTTCCGTCGCTTGGAATCCGTCATTAAAGAAAGACATCGAAAGTTTAGAAAAAGTTCAGCGGCGCTTCACAAAGCGCCTCCCATGTCTACAGCATCTTACTTATTGTCAGCGGTTGAATAAGCTCGAGTTAGAAAGTTTGGAACTTCGCCGACTTCGATTGGACTTGATATTTGCTTACAAACTAGTATTTGGATTGACTGATCTCAACCTAAATGAATTTTTTAAACTACGTACTGACCATGGACATCGTGGACATAAATATAAATTATTCCTACCAGGCTGCAGATCCAACACCAGACATAACTTTTTCACTTACCGTACAGGAAGAATATGGAATAACTTGCCAGCTGACAATACTGACTTTTCTAATTTAAATAGCTTTAAACGATCTAT
>Ga0209367_1013732_pt1 | contig 10385 bp, 6 predicted proteins | sample WorMetLIZISLAND2_FD_187412 | JGI IMG/M metagenome (GOLD analysis project Ga0209367, IMG submission 187412) | Marine gutless worms symbiont microbial communities from Max Planck institute for Marine Microbiology, Germany - Olavius geniculatus... ...
AATTTCTCGCAAAGTAACACATGCTATTAAGTGCTGATTCTCTAACGATTATTTTTGTCAAAATCTATTGCTATTGAACCAGGACTGTTGGAGTTATTGCAAAAGGTAGCAGGGGTCCGGTTTTTTTTGAGACACAGTGTAGTTGCTAATTATGAACCTTGTGTTGTTCTACTCACAGGAGGACTGTCCGGTGCATCAGATAATAAAACAAATCCGGCATTTTACAGAAACTTAGGTCTAAAGATCATAGGTCTGCACTTTCACACTATTTTGGCAGTGTCGAACAATTTTATCGCAGAAGGTAATGTTAAAATTTGGCACTTCTTTGTGAGCGAAATACACTGCATTTGGTATGTTCAGCCGAAACAGCAGCCTGATAAACCGGTGCAGTTCACTGGTCAATAAAACAACACAAGAAGACTCTGTGTGCGCCGGACGACTATCAAACTGAAACTCGCAACGACGCACTGTGATCAAATATGCCGACAACATGCCCGCCAGCATACAACGACACTTGACATAAATATTCAACGTAGCTATGATGATACTTGGCAACAAACAACTATTCAGGGTTGAAAACCTCGAGCAGACACATAAAAACCCACCAGTTTTTTGGGGGGTAAACCCACCTAAAAAACCAACCCCAAACTTAATGCAACTTTAGTTTCCTGATCCACTATTAATGAAATCTATCATGGCATTGGCTAAGTTTTCGAAACATTCAAACCAACAAAGTTGCAAATATTGACTCACTGTTGCTAAGGGGAGCAAACAGAAACCCATATTAATCACAAATGAAAACTCATAAAAATTCCAAAACCCATTAAGTTTGGTCCTCCTACAAAATCCTAAAACAACCCAAAAAACCTGATACCCAAAAAGCCCCAATAAAACCAAAAACCCATCGGGCTGGGTTTCTTTTAAAAACCTGTTTTTTTTGCAACCCTGGTGTGATTGAGGGGAGGGGAGTTATCTACGCAGTGGACTCATTGTCGTTGTGTGCTGTATTTCTCTATCTGTGCAAGCATATTGCTTCTAATGGACAAGTGGCCCAATGCAGGGTGACCACTCTCTTTCACAGAGGATCTTCCATGACTTATCCATGACCAAACAAATAAAAATCATGACCTATCTGCCAACATATCTGTCCAAATACAAGAGGGGTGGGGCCAACTATAGGGTCTTGGGACACATTGTGAGCTCCCCCCAGTGGGATCGGGGGCAAAGCCCCATTCGCAAACACATTTTTAGCATATTTTAGAGTCACATAGATGCTCAAGCAGAAAGAATTAAAAGAAATGTACACATTTTCCGTCCCACATTTTCAGTGAGACAACCATATAAATTCCACGACATTATGCTATTTTCCACAAGTTTTTCACGATCTTTGCTGTTTTTTCATGACTTTCCAGGCCGGGAAAATGGTCTTCTTAATTTCCAAGACTCTCCATGACTTTTCAGAACCTATGGCCACCCTGCTAATGGCACAAGAGGCGGATGTTGCGGTCTTTGTCAGTCGCGAGGCAGCAACTCATGTAGCTGGTAGCGATCTCGGATTAACGGCCGGACATCCTCTTCTCCCTGCAAAATATGACACCAGCGAGACAAAAAATTAACTCAAACACCTTAACACAAAAACTACATTCAATAGGAAGAACAATAAGTAACACAAATAACAACAGCAGCAGCAACAACAACAACTAGCCCGCTACCACTGAAAGGCAAACCTCTGATAATTCTGATAGAAACTGCAACAGAAAATGACAGATGATATAACATATGTTTATTTGCTAAGTATCACAAACAATTTGTACTGTCAATTCCAGAAAAAATGGGCCACTTATGTAACAAGAAGCCCAGCTGTCGCTAGGAGAGCCAACCGTACTGGTTGCCAGTGACGTTTAACATCATCCAACGTTGATGACCTTCATGTCATTTGAAAGCCAATATGCCACTTCCTATCAATGATCAATAGCAACCTAAGCACTATCTATCACCATTTCCGAGATATGGCCAATTTTCTGTTGAAAAATGCATATTTTTCTTAACCCTTCATTCAGCGCCAAATTTGAAAACATTTTCCTTGAAGTAGATAGCTGAAATTTTGCATGCCCGAGTTTAGCACATCCATGGCTTATTATTCGTGTAAAAATTTTCCCTTACACCCTACCCGTTAGCCACAGTACATCCGCTACATCTGTTACAGATGACAGACAGATGACAACAGCTCAACCGTTACTTAAGTACAGTCAACTAAAAATTGCAAGCATGTACTTAAACGTATCCTAAATTATCAAAAGTCAAATAAGCAAAAACCAACAGTCACAGACAATCATCAGATGCCACCTTCTGAACAATGGACTCCAGAAATGGCAGAATTTTCAGCAGTTCAGTGTCGGTATCGTCTGTGAACCAGCTCTCAATGGGAATTCCATTTTCCAGCTAAAGACAAAAACAAAGCTGACTAGGTTGGTAATGGTGAACAACCACAATACTAACCTGACCAATCACCCATTGACATTAAAACAGGCACACCAGTTATTCCTGCCCTGGAAAACGATTACGACCAACTTTGGTTTTTTATGCCTTTTGCTTACGAGTTATTTATTTACTTATTTATTATTCAAGTTGTACATGAAGTACATGACAAAAGACAGTTGAAAAATTAACAGCTGGATAAATTGTCATCCAAAGTGTCAGAAATGTGAACAATTTTTACGCGTTATGTTAATTAGGCAATCATATCAGATTGGATCAAAAATGATATTTTGCTGGTTGTGTTTTCCCAAGGTAGTGCAGAAACAAACATTCATTAAGGTGGGAAACTGAATTGTCATTTGATGGCAAGTTGTGTCACAAATATTCGTACCGAAAATTATCAAAATGTGATAATTGTTTTTCAAGTTACAGTCAAAAATGTCGGGGTTGCTTTTTTTGAGACACAGTGTATTTGTGCTATATCTGTTTTCTGTAGTCGTTTTGCTGGATAAGATAATTAATGGATAAATAAACAGCATTCAAGAGTGCTGATGAGTCGTTGCTATACCGTATTTATGGTAGACATAACCTTGACAACAAATGTAGAATAATAAATAACTATTGCAACACAGAATGCGTATTTTCAGAACTTTATTATACAACTGTTGATGCAAAAATTGTGTAATGACTTCAGGAAACTTAAAATTTGAACAAATTATAGCCAATCGGTACCGGACTGTTTCGTAAGCAATGTGTGTGATGATGACATCACTGTAGTAGGCCCGTAGTCCGAGCGTGGATTGACCAATCAGCGTCGTCCACGGTATAACCGTGGCCATTCAACTGAACGGGATCAACGGATCCGAGTTCAACTTGGGGCAAAGTAATTCAACGTGAACTTGGTTCAACTCTTGATCTAGGTTCAGCTGAACCAAGACCATGAACGACGTTGGTGCAACGCACCCTTAGAGTTGTCGTGATAATAACAACAAAATTAACACCAGCAAGAAACAAACACAAAAGACCACAGTAAAAGAGAAAAAAGATGATTAAATATGACAGAATGTTTGAACATAAAAATGAGATCGGGCAATTACTACAGAAATGCCGGAAGAGCCTGTGAAGCTATACAGATGTTAAATGTTGCAGTTACTCATATCACGTATACTAACACTAATTATAATAAAAAAAATAACGCAACACACATCATCAAAAATTCATCATCCAAGCTCTTCCTATGTTATGCTTACATGTTATCGCACTACTAGCAGCAAGAGAAGTGTCTCGCTGACCTGGTAGCCAAACGCCTGTGGAGAATTATCAATAATGATTGTGCGTGACAGATCTCGACCAAGGATGCTCAGGTCCTTGATGTAATTACCATTTACACAGACACAGTGTTCCCGGAACAACCGATGCCTGAACAGCAGCCACAAACACACATAAATTTCTGCTTACAAACCTATCAAATTTCCGACAGCACAGAAAGGGATGATATACATGCAAATTGCAAAATGTTTCTATTTATTCACCTACAGTAAACGCCTTTTCTGTCAGCAGTAAAAGCACGGAAAGGATCAATATATAATTATAACACCAGTAATCAAGCTATGTTATAAAGAGTTCTGTAATATCGCTTTTAGTAGTTGGCCAGTTCACAACTCTAGACTGGAGGCTTATCAGGTGTGTCAATAACAGCAGTAAGTTCAACATCATCCGAGTTTATCAACTGTCTTTACCAATAAGAGAACAGTTTGATAACATACCGGATGAGCCTGTGTTGAGGATCCAGCAGATTCATTAATTTGTCGGCGTATATCTTCTTTGATGCAGTAAATACTATCACCTCGTACAAAGCAGAAACTCTCTCTAGGAACTCGCGAAAGTACGGCCGTGTCCTGACATAGACCTAACATACAACAGTGTTGTGCCGCTCATCAAAACGCAAGCTATTGACCAGAAGTAAGCTTCACAACGGTTGTATAGACTAGGTAGTTGATAATTTGTCTGAAACAAATGCGAACAGTTAATTTTCAATGCATGCCTGCCATCCGGCCAACTTAATTTGGTTTAACCTCCTCGCCAGCTCAAAGCACCGAAAAAGAGAATGAGCTGCCAGTCTCACGCAATGCGAAATCTTTTTCTAGTTGTATGCACACGGCTTGTATAGTTTGCATTTTGTTTCAAAATTTCTCACAGTTCATACAGTTCTAATTGCAAAGTTTCATTACTTATTTAATTTTTTGCCATCTCTGCCTGTCATTTTTGCCCGCTTGCTGGGTGAAAAGTAAGTTCATAATGCACCACAAAACTCACAAAAAACCAATAATTCAGTCTGCAACTAAGAGGAAACTTGCTGAAATAAATACCAAACAGCAGCCACTGATAGTTCAAAAAAGAAAACTACATATAAGCAGTAGCAACATCTGAAAAGAGAACGTGTATGATACCTGATAGGTGACGTTCTGGAAGAGAACTGGAAATGAGAAGACAGCATCCTCCAGCTCATTTAGACTGCAGTGAACTAAGGTCTCATCCTGCAATATTACAACAAGCAGAAGATTATAATGAAAAACTGAAAGGAATATCTGTGCAAAAATTTTATCACCAGAAACTAGCTAGACTCTTCTCTGCATTTCTTCCGCAGACACTATAGATCAATTACTGCCAGCGATCATATCAACAAAGCTAAGCGTGTGAGTCTCCTAAATTGCATCAAGTTTGGCTAACAATCACTTGTCAGCTATAGAACAGGCCAGCAGGAACGTATATGATTTGAGCCAGCTTTCTATAATGTACCCCTTTATGATAATTGGCAAAAAGCCTTATCTTAAGAAGTTTGCTCAAAATTGCTCAACTAAAAACCTCGTAAGTTAACCAGATGTCTTGATGCTTGAATACCAACATTGCAAAACTTACCTTTCCTGCAAATTTTATGTAATCATAATCATTTCATTGTATTTTACTGTAACCGCATTTTATAGATAGCTCTATTGTAAGTTGTCAACGTATGACATTATCTTTATCATTACTAATGGCCAATCCATACCAAGAACATAGCACATAGTTGCCGTGCAAGCTACAAACAAACAAAATACTTATGACTGAAACTAATAACTCTACTTATTGCTGACAATTGCAGTGGATTTTTGGCTCCAACTGCAGTTTCTAGTTAAGTGCAATAATTTCACATGCTGCTGTCACATGAAGATTTTGCTTTAAATACATTTCTTACCGAGTCAAGTATGAGAAAAAAGTGCTACATGTAAAGCATTCTTACCAAGTCCAGCGCAAGGCAGAATTTAGGCGTGCCGTGTACAAAACATTGTTCTAGTTCACACCTCTTACCAAATGCACCACAAGAAAGTTAAGTCACATGCGATACAATCTGCTCACCAAGTCGAGTACAAGACAGAAGTCGGGAGTGCTGCGTGTCTTGAGCGGCAGTGCAGGCGCCTTCACACGCATCTCATCAGTCAGCGGCGGCAAGTTCTTGATGAAGCAATACCTGCAATCAGGCCAAAACACTCTCAACATTAATACTACACTAAGTTCAGAAAAAACACACCCTTACAATTTCTTTTATATCTCCGTGGAAAATGTTTAGATTTCTACAAAATTTTCAGGAAATGTTTAGGAGGAAACTAGTATTCCACCAGTATAAAAGTAAAATATTTCTTGCTACTGGTAACGTCATGCTGATGTCGTATTTTTTGTGTTGTGCAAATTATGAGTTTTACCGCTCAAGGGAGATACTTGATAAAATGTTAAAACACACAAATTGATCACTGTGATGACAGAACCCAAAAATATGCTAATCCGTCATGCAATTTTCCATTGTAAACTGTTTCCGTGTTATATCTTTTTGATTGAGTGTGAGATCCTCAACTTTAATGATGTTGACAGGCGTACGCACACTGCATCACTGCGTGGATGACCACTTGCCCGCTATCAGTCGCACAGCTTGATACCGCTAGACATGTCAATTTTTTTTATTTAAAAGTTTCATTCCATCAATATTCAATTCTCTGTCTATTGTCTAAAAACACCTTGCACAAACTTGCGGCTCCATAACTGTTGCTGACTCACAGATATTTATCAATGTCCGTCTTCAACGGTAAAACCTATAATTAACAAACACGAAAATATGACGTCAGCATGACGTCATCGAATATAAAGAATATCTAACTTTTGCATCAATGAAATATTAGTTTTCTTGTAAACATTTCCTGAAAATTTTGTCGAAATCTAAACATTTTCCACTAAGATATAAAGAAAAACATAAGGGTGTGTTTTTTTTCTGAACACAGTGTAGTACTGTTTGAAAATACAATACCTTCCATCGCGTTACAACACACGCATATATCAATACATCGAGTTCTCAATGACAAAATACCCTTACATAAAGGTTGAATGAAACAGTTTAAAAAAAAAGCCCGAACCTGATGGGTTTCATATGCTTTTTTTAAAAGTTCAACTCAAACCTTAGCTGCAAAGTCTCTTGATAGATTCGTCTGAGTTTCTATTTGCTTCCTGGAGCATAGAACATACAAAAATTTATAAATTCATAGGCTTACATGTTTTCAAAACCTTATCGATAATTAAATATGGTATTTCCTTATTAGTGGAGCAAAATACTAAAATCATTTTATTGTCGAAAAGATTCCATCAAAAAATGCGAAATTCGCTGCCAAAAACCCACAATATGGGGAAATTCAAAATTTGGAGCACTCTATTCAACAAAATTCTGTTTGAAATCTGCAGTGGCCGTTGGAAAATCGCAACCTCCTGCCCCATCTACAGGACCAACTTAATTCATGATTTCACGGCCGTGACATTTTCCGTGAAATTGACCTCCTTCCGTGAAAAACGCTGATTTCTGTGAAATCTGTGATTTTTCGTGAATTTTAGCGCTTTTAGTTTAATTTATGACAACTCCAGAGTTTTATCAGCAGCTTTTGTATGGATGTTGCTGTTTGCTACGTGTCGCACTTCAGCACTAAGTAGTTGACATTGATTGTCTTGAGTCTTGACTTGATGTAGTAAATATTCGTTGTTCAGAAATTTCTTCGTTTGCATTAGCACAGCACCTTGAAATAACGTCTGTGGGGCCCGTGAATTTCCGAAACTCTTTCCATGAAATTTCACATTTTAAAAATTCTGCCGTGAAATCATGCATTTTTACCCGTGAATTCGGTTGGTCCCTACCCATCTACAATACATTTTTAACCCAAGACACCACTGACATAGCAAAATAAATATACAACAGCAAAATGCGACTGCTAGATATATGAGAGCCATCTATAAAGATCGGCTTGAGACTTACGGATCAAAAACTTCTTGGTCCCAGTCTTCGATCTGTTCATCGGCCACCATCTCTTCCTCTTCTTCGTCTGGCACTGAGCGCAGCAGACAGTCAGCAGTCTGGACCACATCTATGGCGTCGGCTTGCATACTCCCAGACGGTAGGAACGACTGTGTGATACCAGCGTACGAAGACGAACTCGTGATGAAACTAGGTGCCGACGCAGGCGATGATATGACTGGCGACGATTCCGTGATGTCAGCGTTGTACACTGGGAGAGCGTCTGAAGATTCGGTAGTAATTGTTGACCGAGTACTCGGCTCGTCACTAGAAACGATGGCCAGCAGAAGTGACGACGTCGGCTCATCAGGCAGCGTGGAGTCCGACACGGCGGCGACACAGTTGCTTGACATATGACTGACAGCATCGGTGTTTACTGGTGTCACTATGGCCTCCGGCACTGCTACCGCCTTGCTATCTGCACATTCAGCCAGATCAGTCATCAACCAACAAACAACGAGTTATTTAATTTTGCAGCACAGGTGCTTTGAAATAAAAGAAAATTTTGTGGCAATTGGAAAAATGGAAATGAGCAAAGCAAGGTGTGTCATAGTCACAATGATCTGGATAGTTTGTGTGAATCGTGGAAGGAAAACGTGAAGCCAACAGAGCACATCACGGCTTCAGACAATCCTCTGGCATCACATGGTCGCCCATATCGTCAATGATGGCATAGCACATAAACAGTAACAGCAAGTGCTTGATTATACATATAACACATAAGACAGATCAAACAAAAACATCTATAACCTAACATAAACTGGCATTCACATGACTACATATGCTATTAGTAGCCAATGGCTACCATGCTGTTGACCAGTACTATGTAAACTTTCTTCAGAGTATGTGCAGAAAATAAATTACACGAAATGCCAACAGACCAACACATCAAGCATTCAGCCACCCATATACAAACACATAGTTATAATCACCACATGTTAGACTGTTGCCCAAAAGTGACCTTCTGGAATTGTTGTGGGTGCAACTTTAACAGATCGAAGGCCCTTCTGCCACAAAAAAACAGCATCAAAACAGTCAAAAATAATGACAGCTTTCTTCCAGCTGCGTATGAATATGCATAGCCTTTATTAATACTTCTAGCGGACACTGCAGTGTTAAACAGGAACAAGATTCAGTAGTTAACTTGGCACTGCCAACAAGCAAAGATATTATTGTTAAATTATAACATAAAAACCACGACGTACGCAATGACAATGTATGTGCAAAGAACTTACTGCTAACAATTAGCTCGTCACCAGTGAACTTCCGAACCACATCGCCTGCCACAGAAAACTCCACGTCTTTATCTGACAAATGGCCAAATGACAGCAAACTCTGTCACTAAAAATACCATCATGTATACCTTCGAGATACATACTATGTGTGTTTGAACATAAACAAGCCATCTTTTTGACAAAAGTTCAGGAAAATCACCACCAAATGCATTATTCAAATTTTTATATATGATTATTTAAAAACAACACTAAGAGTGAATTGTCAATGACTAAACCGTTTGAATAACTTTCCCCAAAGTTCATAAGTGAGTCAGATCACTGCTGTCTAATTTAGACAAAAAGTCAAGGTAAAGGTGCTATACTCTAACTGGGGCGTAGGCGGGGTGCTCATCTCCCTTTCTACGGCCATTGAACCCATAGGTGGAGAGACCACTGAGTCCGTGATGCATGGCCGCTGGCCAGTGCAACGCCAGACCTACGGTTACCTTCCCAGTCGCGGGGGATCACAGCCCTTTGACTGGTACCAATTATACTGCTTGGTGAACAGAGGCACCACATGTGTATGAACAACTTGCCCAAAGTCACTATCTGACAGTGCTCCGGGCCGAAGTCGATCTGGGGACCTTTCGATCACTGTTACTGTTACACCATCAAGCCAAACATAAAACATCGCTAAGTAGCAATAGCGATGTTTTAAATCCCCATTTCTGATAACAATGATTACAAGAAATGTGAGCTAATGCTCACAAGATGCACGAAAGCATAGCAGTTAATGTTCGCAAACTGTCAGTCTATATCCAGCCTTTTCATTGCAATTCATTCTTGGAGTGGGCGTTGCAGCCAAAAATCGCAAACATCAATAGAACCAGTTATTTTGGAAGTTCAGGGTCTTTCAAAGTCATCGATGTTAATACGACTGAAGAGCTTGTCACTAGTGCTTGTTGTGATAGGCAGCATGACCATGCCTATCTGCAACCGTTTTCACGAAAGACTGGCCAACAACGGTAAAATACCGGTAACGACTTTTACAGAGGTACGATTCTTTGATACCCTCGTGTGCAGGTTTCGAGACATGGACTGTCAAAATCTAAGTTCGATGCTAAAAATTTCATATGGGGCTTGTCATTGTCTATCTCAAGTTGATTTTGGCGCAATTCGCTTTTGAAATTTGTCTTGCAGCCTGAAGAGCTTGTCACTAGTGCTTGTTGTGATAGGCAGCATGACCATGCCTATCTGCAACCGTTTTCACGAAAGACTGGCCAACAACGGTAAAATACCGGTAACGACTTTTACAGAGGTACGATTCT
>Ga0209367_1013733_pt1 | contig 10384 bp, 10 predicted proteins | sample WorMetLIZISLAND2_FD_187412 | JGI IMG/M metagenome (GOLD analysis project Ga0209367, IMG submission 187412) | Marine gutless worms symbiont microbial communities from Max Planck institute for Marine Microbiology, Germany - Olavius geniculatus... ...
GAACTATTACCGATCGCTATTTGAAGCAATATGACTCGTATTCGCCAGGTGGCGCCACTGTTGCACATAATTAATTTCAATAACTTATGTTTTCGTGTTGAGAATGAAACGACCTTGATTTCTGCACAAAATCGTGTAAATCTAAGCAGTATTTCTGAAGTTATAAGCTATATAACAGAGTGGCCCCGTTTTTTGGGCCACCCTGTACATGTAAATCAGAAACGAAAGAAAACCGAATTGGACATTTTAACTTGGTGTTTACGATTTTCATTTAGGCCTATAACGAAATTGATTAACTCATTAACAATCAGGCAATCAATGAACAAATCGGTACTGTGTAAATAGATAAAGAGCTTACTGTCGTCACTGAAACAACAGCAGTTGAGCCAAGCGCATTCGAAACACGTGAAGCAACAACACTTTAGCTTGCACAGAACGACACCTATACTGGTTGTAGTAGTTGTCCTTGTAGTAGTAGAAGTAGTAGCTGGTGGTAGTAGTGGCTGGTGGCTTGCACAGAATGATGAGTATTAAAATGGCGGCTATAATGAGAATGCTGCCAATGACGATAAGCGCTATCTGCCACGGCTGCAGTAGCATTCCGTTGCCTAGCAACCAACAACAACAACAACAACTCATTTTCAGGTTTTCTCATCGCACGATTAATCCGTGAAATTATTATTACCAGAACTAGTCATCATACAATAGGCCTACATCGTCTGACTGCATGCAAACAAACAACTTTGGAGTCTCTCGGAAGTCTGTGTGTCACTTGCCGCATGAGATCATACGTACGGTGTTGCCTGCCGCTTAACACGGATAAACCCCAGGCGGGCCGGCAGATTTACCTACCCCGAAGAGATGGAAGGCTGAGTTGGCCTTGGCGGTTTTTTATTTATCGAGGTAATTAGGCCTACACACGATATGGTTTACCTGTCCTTAGACAGTCATCCATCCATGTGGTGACGACATCCTAGGTCCACGTTCACGATGTATTCTCCATCTTAACCACTTATAAGTTATAGCCTTACAGAATTAGGCCTATTGGCCTATTTGCTAAAGTAATAAGGGACGGCCCGTTATAGCTGAGGCCCGGGCTATAATTCTACCAGCTATAGCGGGCAGGGGATAAAATACTTCGCTTAATACTAAATGAAGTAATGAAACGAACCATCTCTACTGTGTATGATAAGTGTGATTAAGCTGATGTAATATCCGGGATGTATATAGGTTTAGGGTTAGTGTTAGCTATAGCGTACACCCCCTCCTATATCATTAGAGCACAGAAAGTCGCATAAATTGTCATAAGCCTCAACTCACCATCTCCGCTATCCACGCTTCCGTCCGCAACTGCAACAAATGCAGACATGAAATAATACAAGCATAAGTTTCTCAAATAATAACTTTGTCACGAATCCGACTCAAACCTCAATTAAGTTTCGCGCAGTTCAGTGAACGTAACATCAAGCGGGAATCGCAATACATGTTCTGGTCAAAGATTATAGAGCGAGCAAAGCTCGCAAGATTGACAACTCACTGTCGCGCTCATAGTACCGTTATGGGACAGTGCATTCTGGGTAATTTCACTAGCGGCACCGCGCGGCTGGAGTTTTGCGTTGCATCCACCCAGCGCAATGCCTGGCGTTCATTGCACAAAAGCTACAGTTAAGAAGGCCGTCAGTCTCTTTTTGCAAATTTTGCTCTTTCACAAAATCAAAGTAATTAATCGCTCGCTGCGTGATCGTTTAGCTAAGCGCAATCGCAAAGCGGCTAAAATATGTCATGACTAAAATTGTGTACACCGTTAAACTAAAAATTGTGGCTTGTTGAAAATTTTTTGGTTCAAAAAATTTTCTTCCAGAAGTACAAAATTTTTTGATGAAAGAAAAAAATTTGCAAAAAAGATTAACGGCCTTCTTAACTGTAGCTTTTGGGTGTAAGTCCACTTTTGGGGGGATATTACGAGCAAAGTTGAAATTTCGCTAATCAGTAGCCATCTACACTGTGTCTCAAAAAACATTCTGGACATTTTCGATTCTAACGTGAACAAAAATTATCAGATTGTCACAGTTTTTGGTGTGAACATTCTTGGCACAACTTGCCATCAAATGATATTCAGTTTTTCACCTAATGTCTGCTTCTGCACTACCTAGTGAAAGAAAAACAAGCAAAATATGCATTGAAATATGCAGAAACATGTGAAAAACACTCCCAACATTGTTGATCGTAACTTGAAGCACGATTATCTGATTTCAATAATTTTTGGCACAAATATTTCTGACACAGCTGGCTATTAAATTACTGTTCAAGTTCCCACTTCACTCAATGTCGGTTTCTGCACTATCTGGGGAAAACAGTCCAAGCAAAAATACGCATTGAAAGGAATTTAAAACGTTCATAAATTTTGTTTATCCAGATCTGTGACCCCCAAGATGCAGTCGATTACAAGGTTTGACTGTACTGCAGCAGTGTGTGGATTATGATGTGTGTTACATAAAACTGTGCGTATAATAATTTTCGACTTTCTTTTTCCTAGTTCCAAGTTTCCGAGCTGTGTAAGGGGGAAAAAGATCACGTGAGAATCACTGAATCAGTCACCTTGGATGACCTTCAAGGTCGTTACGCGCTAGAGTGGCTAAACGCTGCGAGATGACAACCAGTACGGTCGGCTTTTCCTAGTGATAGCTGGGCCTCTTAATTGTTCTAGAGATAACATAGGCTTACGTGAGCGTTGGATGCATAATTTCAGATGCCCTGACCCAACTTTTATTCACTGCGGGAGACATTCGTCGTCGTCGGGCGATACTAACTCTGCGTGAGTGAGCGGGTGACGAGGTTAGGCCTAAGTCAATCTTGTCAAAAAGTCTGAAAAAAACTTTAACTATTTAAAAAAGTTAAAGTTAACTTTTGTCAAAGGTGTTTAGAAAAAAGTTTAAACTACTACTTTGAGTTGCAAAAAGTACGACATATCTGTCACTTCCATTATTTCTAGCTTTACATATCTCATTTGTGAGACACATTTGCATGGGGTATGCCATGGACTGGGGTATGCCAAATTTTTTCAGGGTCACGTGACTTGAGCTACGCCTTTTTTCTTATTTTTGGGGGATTTATATTGTCCATCTGTGTCTGTTTGCCAAATTTCAAGTCTCTACTCTCTAGCTGTACGCGTATTGGAGATATTTTGGGTGTATAGGCTCTATGCTGAAATTTATAAGGGTAACCTGACCTAGGCCACGCCCCTTTCAGGGAATTTTTTTGTCATTCTGTCTGATAAAGGTCAAAATCTGAACCAAATATCAATCGTCGTTTTGTTTTTGTCGTGGTAACCATCAAAATCCATTGTCCAGTACTCCAGGCATTATTACGCAAACTCCAGCCGGTGAGGGCGCCACCGTCCATGGAGTTTCACGCTTACCCTAGAGTTGTCAATCTTGCGAGCTTTGCTCGCTCTATAATCTTTGTTCTGGTGTCGCCAACATAGAGTTCGTCTCCTTTTGCTTTAATTTCTCTTATTCGCTAATTTCCTCATTTCGTATGAGGTACAAGCCCGACTTACATGGCAACCAACCGCAGTAGCTTATAGGGATGAAATTTTCAAACGAAAAACTTATTTCTGTGAAAACGGCAACAGTTTAGTTTGAGGCTTAATTTTCAATATTCTTAGTGCATAGTGCTGCTTACGTCATAGTGACGTAATTGGACCCAGTTATAGGCTATTTGCTGCTGCTGGCTATGATAATTAACGTCGTATCGTTTTTACCGACGTCAAGGCTGTACTGCAGCATTGTATACAGCTGCACGTCGCTACAGCGTCATTTCAGCGAACTACTGTGAAATATCTCACTAAAGTAAGTTATTGTATACAGCGGTAAGTCGCTGTCGTTGTATCTAGCAAAGCACGTGTAAGTCCCGTCGAAACCAGACTCGGTGACGGATTCCGCGTAAACGACCGCCAGACCGTATGACGCGTTGCCAACGACGCGACCCGCCGGCAGCCTAGCAACCGTTGCTACGGCGGACGTCACTGCAGCGAGCTGATTGGTCGTCGTCATGTTTGACGTCACGTTGGTGGTAGTCACGTGACTTCCGGCCGTACTCACTGACTCCGTCGTCTGTACGACAAACAGCAATAATTTGTTACTTCTTCAATGTTCGATGAATATATCCCCCTATAACAGTAAAATACTATTTTACTAGCAATTAATAGACATGCGATTAAAGTACCAAAATAGTTGCAAAGCAACGAAAAAAGATTGTTTTTAAGTCAGTCGATTTTTGTCAGCTGGCTTAGTTTAAAAACTTACGAGCAGATTTTGATGAAATTTTGTAGAAAGGGTTGGACATGGCCCTATTCCAGAGAGAAAGCAACTGGATGACAGTGACACAACCGCCGGCGGTTAAAAAATTTTTGCCCCTAACGTTTGACAGTTAGCTCCCCAAACTTTTTCCACAGCTGGAACATTGACGAAGGGGAAAACTAAAAAGATATGAACGGACAGGGGAAACGGAAAAGAATGGAAAGAAGTTGAAGAGGAAAGTAAAGGGCTCGGGGAAAGGGAGCCGGGGAGGAAAAAGTTTGGTAAGGACTACGGAGGAAGAAGTTGGGTGTTGGAAAAGGTGGGAGTGGTTAAAACTTAGAAGGAAAGCAAAAGGTTAGGAGGGGAGAGGATGGAAGAAAAGAGGAAGAAGCGTGGTAATGTTGTTATACTGTGCAGACAGGCACATACAGCTGGCTCAAACATCCAGTACACGTAGGCTGGTGGACGTAGACTGCTGGTGTTACACACGAGTTCCAGACGCTCACCGACTGATTTACACAGTATACACGTGCAGCAAGCAGACATACCATTACCCAGTCAGTCAGTCTATTGTACGTGAGTGAGTAAGTGCAGGAAGCAGACATAGCACCGCAACCAGAAATCGTGTGACGGTCGCCGACTGATTTCTTCAGTTGCACTACGCTCGACGTCGTCGGCGGCATATCTGACAACATACAGCTAAAAACTAAAAATAACAAGCTATTAGCTTAGTTGACTTTCGCTCTCTACGCATGTCGTGATGGTTATTGCGACTTGCGGTGTAGCCACAATACCGCACGATTGGCACACCATAGTGCGTTATGACCCTTCAAGGTCATCTAAGGTCAATGATTTTAATGTCATTTGAAAGCCAGTATTCGACTTCCTATTAGTGATTAATAGCAATCTAGGTCTTATCTTGCACCGTTTAGCCGCAATACACCCGTTACAGAGGACGACAGACGACGACGGACGACAGCGAGAAATCGTGTCCATCTGAGCTGTGGCGGTCTGTTAATGAGCTCATGGGTCGCGGATCCAGTCCGGCCAGTTCGACCATTACTGCCGTTGATTTTCACCGGTACATGGATGACAAAGTCGCCGGTGTACGTGCGTCGACGGACGGGGCAGCGCCGCCACAGTACACAACTGCACCGCTGGGTTGCTCGCTGCACCAGTTCAATCAGCTGACCACTGACGACGTTGTCGCTGCTGTCCGCCAGCTGTCCGACCTGGCTCGTCTAGCTAACATATAGCCAGCTCGTCGAGCCAGCTTGATCGTGTAAGCGGGGTAGGCCTATATTACTGACAATTTTTTGACAGCCCAAAATTTAGGACGGGCAAATTTTGTTCCTGTCCCATGTTACAATGCCATTAAATGCACCGATAAAACTTTATATTTTGCTTGTAATATTGTGTGACTGAGAGTAATTTCAAATGAAACTTGGTACAAGATAATACATTCGGACACACGCACACAGGCCTGTCACATGATCAGCACCCATGTCGGTATGTTGTGCTGTGAGTGTGCGGTAAGCCTAACAATAGTAAACTCACTGCTGACATGAAGCTTGACCTTCACTTGCGTCTGTGCGTCCAACATTTCTTAAGCTATCTTTCTTCCACCTTCCCCTTCCTCCTTCCTATTTTCCTTCCCCTATCCCTTCCCCTTTTCCTTCTTCTTCCCCTTTCTCTACCCCTTTCCCCTTTTTCCTTCCCCTTTCCATTTCCCTTTTTCTTCCCTTTACTTTCCATTCCTTTTCTCCTTCCCATTTCCTTTCCTTTTTCCACTTTCCTTTTCCCTTCTCTTGTTCTCCCCCTTCCTCTTTCTCTTTCCATTCTTCCGTCTTTCTTTCTGTGTCCAGGTCCGTGCGTACAATATTTGAGGCGCCATATCTCCATAACGGTGTAAGACAGATGCATGGTCACTATGGACCACCCATAGGAACTCGGCCCCCGGAAATCGAATGGTCACGTGACCGATGACGTCACGTGACCCCAAAACGTGACCCCATTATCTTTGAGGCGCCATATCTCCATAACTGTACAAGATAAACGCATGGTGACGATGGATCATTTATCGAATGGTCTCGTGACTGACAATGTCTATTGTTTAGTTAAAATAATAGAGAAGGATGAAAGGATCATTGCTGCTGTACAATTTGAAATTAAACTGCTTGATTATTTTCTACCAGTCTAAACAGCTCACTGAGTATATTTATACGGACATATATACTGTAAACTATCGAAATGCATTGGACAGACTCCGCGTTCGTATGAACATTATCTTGTTTCGTATTCTTCGTCTATCGTGACGTTACGTATTGAAATAATGTAGCGTATTGAAATAACAAAACTAACTTGCTTACTTTACAAACAGTGTTCGTAAAAAAGTGGCGCTACTGTCAAACTAAGTGCCAAGATCACGATGCCAAAGGTGTTAATTAAGAAAAAAGGGTGATAAGGGGGTATCTTTCTCTGCAGTGGACTAGGGGGTCGGGTTTCCTTCAGCGGCGTCCCTCATAGAGCCCCGGCCGAAAAGAAGTTTTGAAGTAAGTTAAAGAGTAACTTATGGGTAAGTGACTGAGAATGATTCGGACCGAATACGACGTTGACGACGACAACCGTCTCTGACGTACACGACGAGTCCGTGACGATACACATGTAGCTGGCGCTGTGGCTGAGACGAACTGACGTCATTGTCAGGTTGGCGCCGGCCATCAGTCTACAGCATAGAGACACATCATCATCATCACTGCGCTCGTCGTCGTCGGGTTTTTATTGCGCATAAAATCCCGCGCACGAGTGTCGGGCAGGCGAGAGAACTGCAACGTAATAGTGACATGGACCTCACAGTTACTGGACGATGAAACCAACGTGAAATTACTGTGAATAAATGTACAAAACATCAGTTTATACACTTGTTAAAGGCGACATGCAATGAGTGACACACCGAAAACAGCAAAAATCATAAAAAGGTGATATCACTCACCATCACATCGTCTAACTGTCAATGTGCTCTTGAATAATATCGAAAATAGATCATTTGACCAAAATAGACAAAAATAATAAATTCAAGATGGCGGCGGCCGCCATTTTGAATTTCATCTATCGCTCATAACTCACAAATCACAATTTAAAAATTCAAACATCACCATTACACAATGTCAGAAAAACTTTGCTGACTGTGTAGTGGTAAAGTTTAAATTTTTAAATTGTGATTTGTGCTGTTTTATATCTACAACCACGATGTCACCCTTACACTGTATATAAACTGAACAGTTTTTTAACATAAATTTTGCAGTAATATCGTCGGCTGCTACCAGAAGTAAATCGTGTAACTAAAATCGACACAAATAATAAATTCAAGATGGCGGCGGCCGCCATTTTAAATTCCGTTTATCGCTCATAACTTAGTTGCCATTGCACGTACTTGCACGAAATTTTATATGCGAGCTAAGTTTGACGTTCTATCATATAAATGTACAAAACATCAGTTTATACACTTGTAACAGGCAACATTTAAGGACTTGCACATCGAAAACAGCAAAAATTACAAAAGGTGATATTGCCTGCATCACACTGACTGTGTGTCAGTGTGCTGCTGAAACGTATAAACTGATGTTTTGTATATTTATATTTGCTGTTCTCTTACTAAAATACTGTCTTCCTACTGGTGATCAGTTACAAAGATATTACACGATTTACTTCAGATATTTTTTACAGTAGCCAAGTCGCTTATAACTGTTATTTACTGCCTAGTGGCGTAACTGAACAAAGCAAACGACACTCGTCATGCATGACGTCACCGCTGGCCTGCATTGCTGACAATACTAAACAAAATTCTTTTATATCCACGAAATGGCCACATAAATAAACAAACTAATATTGCACGCATCACCGGCTTAATATAGGCCCGGAAAACACTTCAATAATGCTAATTTAACTAATCGTATTATTGCAGTTATTGGACGTTGCATAAAATAGCCGACCACATACGTCTATCCCGTATAGTTAACCGAGTTCTAGCCAATTTTTGGCAAAAATTCTACAAATTTCATTGCCAAGGAAACGAAAGTCAACCATGGTAAACTTATAGAAATTATTTATTTGCTCCACCCCCAAAACCCCTTGTTAGATACAACAATCTCGGAGTTATCTCGTACATATGTCGAGTTATAGCCCATTTTATCCCAAATTTTGTTTCCATTGCAACGAGGGTCAATCGGGGTAAAATTCGATTGGCAGCATTCGCTGGCTTATCCCCGAAACACCCCCCCCCCTATAGGCGCAAAAATTTCGCAGATATCTCTTACACAAGGCGAGGTATAGCCAATTTTGTCCCAAATTTCGTTGCCATGGCAAATGGAGTCGGCCGGGGGAAATGCAATTGGAAGCATTCGATGGCCCGTCCCCGTAACCCCCCATAGACCCAAAAATCTCGAAGATATCTTTTACACAAGCCGAGTTATAGCCCACTTTGTCCCAAATTTCGTTGCCATGGCAACCAGGGAGAGTCCGGGGTAAAATTAAATGACGCATTAGATTGGCTATCCCTAAAATCCATACCTTAGAACCAAAAATTACGACTCTGTCTTATACACAGCCAAAGTTATGACCGTTTTAAGAATTGTCTAATTTTTCCCATAGGCTCCAATGTAATTTTTTTTTGAATTTTTTATACAAATACGTTAAATGGTAATTTCAAATTTTTAAATTTTTGAATTGCACATCTTTGCGCGAGACCGCGTCGTTTGAGCCATCGCACGCAAAAATCCGCTGAAGGGTCTGACCTGTAGGTGAGTTTCTGTAAATGTACAGCTAGAAAAATTTTTGCGTATATTTCACCTATTTGCCGAAAAGCTTCCTTGTGCAGATTTACATGAAATTTTGCATGAGGGGTCATCTAGGCGACGTAATCAACCGTGCCAAATTTTATTCCAATCAGATCAGGGGTTTTGATTCTGTGGGGGTCGAATTTTTGGCTTTCCTACAAGAAAGAGAAGTCGCCGTTAACACATGGCTTGAACTGCCGTTCAGCCTGTGATGTAGTTATGCCATAAAATCGAACAAAAATGAAATTTAACATGGCGACGGCCACCATTTTGTATTTTAGCACAAAGCATAACAAATCAGCTGCCGACTGAAAAAGGTTCATAAAATTTTGCAGGAATGTGGTTAGTTGCTACTGAAAATAATTAATTATGTAATTATGCTTATTTCTCTGTGCACTTTACTTTAGGGAGAAATAAGTCTTGAAAACTACATGGCCTAAAGTTGAAGTGTGTATCTAGTATTCTTTAGTGGCGCTGATGAGGGTGATAGAGGATTTAGGATAGGAGCGATGTTTGGAGATAATAAGTAGTGTTCACCATTTAGTATCATACAAACCATGGTAAGTACAAATTTTGTTTATGTATTGCTGTACTGCCAAATGCCAAATGTCTGGTACTTATCTATGGTTTTGTACAATACAAAATGGTGGACGTTGCTTTTTACCTTTGAGCATCGTTTTTATCTGGAATATTTTGTCACTTTCATCGGTGCCACTCAAGTTTATTAATTACATACTTTGATTTTAGGCCATGTTGTTTTCAAGGTTTATTTCCCCTTTAATAGAAAAAGAAAGTTTCCTCAAACCAAGATCTGTTATATGGGAACTCATCCCCTTTGTGGCAGTTGAGCCGGTGAAGGTATATATAGCTAGCAGTTACACTGACAAATTACTTATCAACCAGGTTGGCTGGTTGGTGCATTAACAGTGTGTTTGACTGATATATAATTGTATACCAGGTATGCCAAACTAACTGTTTTTTGGCCATATTTATTGTATTTATTGTGAGTGTCATGCCCATGTACTACTCCGAGCTCCCCTCTGTAGCGGAGCTTTACCCCGGGAACATAGAAATTCTGGCTTGAAAACCGGCGGGGCGCTAGTCCTTCACCAGTCCTCACCTAGGCATAAAGGTAGCGGTCAACGGCTTCTTCTTCGAAGAAGGCGGATGAACTGCGCCTCGTTGGTGCGATGGTCGAACACCAGCGGGAAGCCTCTGTCAGTCCCTAAAGGAGGGTCGGTCAGATGA